>Ga0182012_10000091_pt1 | contig 94693 bp, 60 predicted proteins | sample 612S2SmetaG_FD_120486 | JGI IMG/M metagenome (GOLD analysis project Ga0182012, IMG submission 120486) | Permafrost microbial communities from Stordalen Mire, Sweden - 612S2S metaG | ecosystem: Environmental > Terrestrial > Soil > Wetlands > Permafrost | place: Sweden: Stordalen | collected... | reverse complement strand
TGGTGGTAGGTTCTGGATTCGAACCAGAGAAGGCGTAAGCCAGCAGATTTACAGTCTGCCCCCGTTGGCCACTTGGGTAACCTACCATCCCGCAATTGGGAGCCCCGAATTAAACCAGAGTCTCAAGTCACGCTCAAGTTGAAACTTTGGTTTTCTAGATTGCCCTGACAAATCCAGTCCACCCCGGATGCCCCGAAGGTGGGGCGAGACTCGGTCGAGCCCAAAAACCTGTTTTGTGGGGATCCTTCAGTCAGAGCGCGAGTCGATCATCGACTCGCGCCCTGAAATGAAAACCGTAACAGTATGGGCTCGACAGAGTCTCTCCCCACCGTATTTAGGCCCACGTGAACCTGCCGCCAGAGGCTTGCCGAAGGTTTTTTCTCCCCGTCCTTGCGTTTTTGCGTTAAATTGTGCGGATGTTTGACTCGTTAAGCAGCAAGCTCCAGAACGCCTTCCGCAATTTGCGCGGGCTGGGCAAGATTTCTGAAAGCAACGTCTCCGACGCTCTGCGCGAGGTGCGCATGGCCCTGCTCGAGGCCGACGTCAATTTCAAGGTGGCGCGCGATTTCATCGAGCGCGTCAAAGCCAAATCCCTTGGCGCCGAGGTCATTCAGAGCCTGCATCCCGGCCAGCAGATCATCAAATTCTTCAGTGATGAACTGACCGATTTACTGGGCTCGCAAAACGCTGCCCTCAAGCTGGATGCCAATCCAAGCGTGATTCTGATGGTCGGATTGCACGGCTCGGGCAAAACAACCTCCAGTGGCAAACTGGCGCGATTGCTCAAGAAACAAGGGCGCGCGCCCTTGCTGGTTGCGGCCGATGTGTACCGTCCGGCGGCCATGGATCAACTCGAAACTTTGGGCAAACAGATCGAGGTACCCGTGTTCCTGCTGCGCGGCGAGACAGACGTCCAGAAGATCGGACGCGAGGCGATGGCCTTCGCGAATTTGAATGGGCGGAATGTGATCATTTTCGACACCGCTGGACGCCTGCAAATTGATGAGCCGCTTGTGCAGGAATTGGTCCGCCTGCGTGACCTCATCAAACCCCAGGAAATCCTGCTGGTGCTGGATGCGGCGACCGGCCAGGAAGCGGTCAATGTGGCCACCCATTTTGATCAGGCCCTCAATATCACGGGATCAATCCTCACCAAACTGGACGGCGATGCGCGCGGTGGTGCGGCCCTGAGCCTGAAGAGTGTCACCGGCAAACCCATCAAATTCGCCGGCGTGGGCGAAAAACTCGATGAATTCGAGCCGTTTCATCCCGAACGCATGGCCTCGCGCATCCTCGGAATGGGCGACGTGGTCAGCCTGGTTGAGAAAGCCGCCGAGTCGGTCAGCGAAGCGGATGCCCAAAAACTCGAGGAAAAGATGCGCAAGGGCGAGTTCACCCTGGACGATTTTCTCGAGCAACTGCGTGCCATGAAGAAACTGGGCTCACTGGAGAGCATTGTCAAAATGCTGCCGGGCGGCGGGGAAGCACTGAAGAAAATGGATATCTCCAAGCAGGAAACAGAATTCCGCCGGATGGAAGGCATGGTTTGCGCCATGACCATCAAGGAGCGCCGCAATCCAACCATTCTCAACGCCAGCCGTCGGCGTCGAATCGCCACGGGCAGCGGCGTCACCGTGGCGGAACTGAACACGATGTTGAACAAATTCTTCCAGATGCAGCAGATGATGAAGAAAATGGGGAAAATGTCGAAGATGATGGCCAAAATGGGCGGGGCCATGCCCGGCATGATGCGTAAATAACCCTGGCTGCCCGGCTACTGGTAGTCATGTATTCTCAGAAGTCTTCCGCTCCGAGGGTTCTGACCTCACCCGCTTTCAATTGTAGTTGAACTTGCTTCCCGCCATAACTGACCCGGCAGTCCCCTGCTCCGCTGACATTTTTCACAGTTGCCGACAACAATTTTCCCGCGTTCCATTCCAAACCGATCTGATAGCCCCTGCGCGCCCGCAAGCCAGACACCTTTCCGGCGGGCCATTCCGATGGCAGGGCGGGCAGTAGCTCGATTTCACCGTTTTGTGATTGCACCAGCAGTTCGGTGATGGCCACGGCGCCCCCGAAATTGCCGTCAATCTGAAACGGCGGGTGCGCATCAAACAGATTCGGATAACAGCCACCGTTCCACTCCTTGCCGCTCGCCGGCTTGATCAGGTTTTGCAGCAGCAGGAACGCATGGTCTCCATCATGCAGCCGCGCCCACATGCCCATGCGAAACGCCGTCGCCCAGCCGGTGCTCTCGTCGCCGCGGGCAACCAGGGTTTTGCGCGCCGCCGCAGCAAGCTCGGGCGTGCCCGCGAGGGAAATCTCGTTTCCCGGGTACAGCCCCCATAAGTGGGACGTGTGCCGGTGATGCGGGTCCTGCTCGGGATACTCCTGCAGCCACTCCATGACGCGTCCGTCATGACCGATTTGAGTCGGTGGCAGCCGGTCCCGCTTGGATTTGAGTTCAACGGCGAAATCCTGATCCACCTGGAGAACGTCGGAGGCCTCAATACAGGCACCAAAAAGAAAGCGCAGCAACTGGTTGTCAAACGTCGGGCCGAGACAAATGTGCGCCGGCTCGCCGTCCGGCATGAGAAAGGCGTTTTCCGGAGAATTCGCGGGTGCCGTGACCAGCCAATGATGCGTCGGTTCTTCAATCAGCATGTCGCAGTAGAATTCCGCCGAACCACGCAGCACTGGATAAATCTGTTTCAAATAATTGGTGTCATCGGTGAATTTCCAGTGCTCCCACAAATTATGGCACAGCCACGCACTATCACTGGAGGTGGACCCCCAAGATGCGCTTTCGCCGGGCGAAGTGAAATCCCAGGCGTTTGCCAGCACGTGCGCCACCCAACCCCGGGCGTTATAGTACGCTTTGGCGGTTTTCGCGCCGTTTTGCGTCATGGATTCGATATAGGAAAAAAGCGGTTCATTTAATTCCGTCAAATTACAGACCTCACCAGGCCAATAAATCATCTGCAAATTGACATTGAGGTGAAAATCCGCGTTCCAGGGCGGCGAAATGTCGTCTGCCCAAATCCCCTGCAAATTGGCCGGCATGCCGCCCGGTCGTGATGATGAGATGAACAGGTAGCGACCATAATTGAAGTACAGAACCGCCAGCGAAGGATCCTCGGCCAACTTTACCGCTGCAATCCGCTCCGGTGTGGGTCTTGCCGCTATCCCGCCGACCGAGACGGGCAAGGTCAGGTGAACTCGATCGAAATAGCCCTGGTAATCAACCCTGTGTGCGGCCAGCAATTGGCCATAGGTTTTTCTTGCCGACGCGTTCAAATCCTGCCCTGCCGCAGCCGCCACATCACGGCGGCTGATTTTGGCGAAGCGTTCGTAGTCGGTTTCCGCCGTCACCAACAGCAACACTTCATCGGCGCCGGTTAGGGAAAGCTTCCCTTCCGCCGCATTAATTTTTCCGCCTAAATTCAGGACCCTCAGCCGGGCGGCATATCTGACTCCGTCGCCATCCACACCATTTGTCAACGCGCCGCACATTAGCAGCTCGTTGGGGCCCGCGATTTCAGTCTTGAATCGTTCCGGGCGGTCAAGGGTCGCATCGAACGAGAGCTGACCGGGTTTATCCGCGGTCAACCGAATGACAATGGCTTGGTCCGGTGCGCTGACGAAGATATCGCGCGCGAATTTGATACCACCCCGCGAAAATTCGGTATGCCCCGCAGCGGTGGTCAGATCCAATTCGCGGCGATATCCCGTCGTCCCTGCGTCACCCGCAAACTGAAAACTCAGGCGCAGATTCCCCAGGACTTGATAGGAGCCGTAAGGCAAATTCGCGCTGCCACCTCTGCCGGAACCACTGCCGGCGCAGGTGAAATTTTTGTTCACCAGCGCCTCCGCCTCGAGGTTTTTGCCTTGCAGCAATAGTTTGCGGATTTCGGGCAGTGCCTCGTATGCGTTGGTGCGGTCCGCATTCTGGACAGAACCGGACCACAGGGAATCTTCGTTTAAGACGATCCGTTCATTCTCAATGCCCCCAAAATCCATCGCCCCCAGCCGGCCGTTGCCCAGCGGCAGAGATTCGGTGAAGCTACGTGCCGGTCGATCAAGCCAAAGGGTGGTGTCCGGCGAAAAAGCGAAGGCGCTGATGGATAGCATCAGGCCCAGGAGGACGATAAATGATTTCATGCCAATTTAATTGCTACGCGTTTGCGGTGTGGCGGTTACTTTGCCAATTCTACCGTTGGCAACAACAAGATTTCCACACCTTTTTCGGTGATCGAACGTTCTGGATAATTTCAAAATCTCACGAAACGGGTGAAAGCTATGTGGAGTGTGCCAACAGAGCGAAGCGGCGACGGCGCTTTCGAATCACCCACGACGTTCGGTAGCCATAGCGCATCAAAAAAGCCCCGCCGCGCCGGCTTGCCAAGGCAAATTCGCCGATGGCAAGGACAATTGAATCAATCAAAGATTATCCGTGCCATCTCGCTATTCGCCACGGCCGCCGGCCGCCTTAATGAATGCGTCCTTCCAAATTTTGACGAGCAACGACGCGAAGGCGACAAGCATTAGAACATTCGCCGTCAATTGCAGGCTTCCCCCGTGCGCAAGCGAGCTCGGAATCACCCAAAGGATGGACACCACATTATTACTGACGGTAAAGAGGAGGCAAGTTGTGACAGGAATCTCAGGATGCCGGTTCATCCAGCGTATGATCAGGGCGATTATGATCGCGAAATAGGCGTAAAAAATCCACGGGGCAACTTTGCCCTTCGACAACAGAACCGGCACCAACAACAAAAGAGGGAAACTGACAGCACCCCACCCCAGCGGTTTAAGCCTGAAGACTGTGCCATCACTAAACTGGCCGCTTCGAGGAGCTTTGGTGGCGAGCCACATCAGCAAACCCATGCAAATCAGCATCAATGCATAATGCCCAAGCTGGCCCGGCGGGCGATCGAAGGTGTGGCTGAAAAAGAACAGGGTGTCCAGAGCGGCGGTTGGAACGACAAGCGAGCAGATGCCGGCTCGGTTCAGCCACGGCCGGCTACGCTGGTCCGGGAACAAATAATAGGTCAATAGGATCGGGCACAACACCGAATGCAACGAATGCCAGACGCTGATGGTTATGGCCCACGGAATCGAAATACCAGCCAGATACCCGTAAACGTCGAACGTATTGACCGGCACTCCTTGGGACAGATAAAACGTCTTGGCGACAATCCCCTCGTTGATGATGCCGTAAACCAGTCCGAGGCAAAGCAGCCCGGCAATGCCGAGCCGAAGGCGACAGGCAAACTCCCGCAGGAGGAGGACCGGGAAACCATAGACCACAGTCGCGAGGAGCAAAAAGTTAAGCGGATTGAAGAACGCCGGCGGCGCCATGTTGTTGGAGAGCAATTCCGTCAAAAACGGAGTGATCAGCAACAAGGTGAGGATCGGTTTAAGTTTGGGGCGCATGGAGCGGCGACATTTTGATACCACATCATTCTTAACAAACGAAATGTAGGGAAGGAAGGTTCGTATTCTGCGGCCAAGGCTGATTCGTTTGACAGGAGTGCGCCACTCACGCAAGCACTGTTTTTCCGATTGAAGCATTCGATCGACTTAAGAAAATCTGCAGCCATTCCAGGGGTAAGGCGGCCGCCCTATAAGGATTGAGTAGTTTACGAGCTGTGGATGGCGGAAAGGTCAAATCGTTACATCGTTGCATCGAGCGATGGTTCAGGTGTAAAACGACGGGCATGAGTGCTTTGAATGACGAATTACTTCGGGCGGTGGACTTGGCCATAAACGAAAAGTGGGATGCGGCGCACCAAGTGGTGCAGCAATATGAGGAGGATGCCTTGGCTTCCTGGATTCATGCCGCACTGCACAAGATCGAAGGGGATTTGGGGAATAGCCGGTATTGGTATCAGCGCGCGAATCGGCTGGACCGGGTGGACGAGGATCCGCGGACAGAATTGGCGGAGATACGGCGGGAGCTGCTGCCACGAAGCAGTTCCTGAATTGTCACCTCGTTAAATCGCGGCAGCCGATAGAACGAGGTGGCGGCGCATTCAAGTTCCAAGCCGGCGTCTACCCTTCTTAGGCCGGCTTGATCCGCATCATCAGATCCTTGCTCTCCACCGCGTCGCTGACGCGGACATGAATTTCCTCCACCACACCGTTGCAGGGAGCGTAGATCGTGGTTTGCATCTTCATGGCCTCGAGCACGAAGAGCTTGTCGCCCTTCGCTACTTTGGCGCCGACGCTGACGGAAAGCATAGTGACCAGCCCGGGGATCGGCGCGCCGACATCCGCCGGCTTGGCCGGGTCGGCTTTCGCGCGGGCCTTAACTGTGGGTTTCACGGAACGATCCACGATGGAGAGCTGGCGGGTCATGCCGTTCAATTCAAAGTTGACCGTGCGTTTGCCCTCGGCATCCACCGCGCCAATATTGACGAGGCGGATGAACAGCGTCTTGCCGGATTCAATCTCCACGGAAACCTCCTGGCCGATCTTCATGCCATAAAAGAACGCCGGGGTGGGTAGCACGGAAAGATCGCTGTGATCTCGCTCCATCTTGGCGTAACCGGCGAAGACTTCCGGATACATGATGTGGCTGAACATATCATCGGTCGTTGCCTCGCGCTTGAGCTTTGTGGAAAGTTCCTCTTCGATCTTTTTGAAATTAAGCGGTTTCAGTCCCGCGCCCGGTCGGCCCTTGATGGGCTTGCGGTCGCCGAGCACGACGTGCTGAACCTTCTTCGGCCAGCCGCCCAGTGGTTGGCCCAGACCGCCCCCCAGCATATCGATGACCGATTCCGGAAACGGCACGCTGCCGGGTTCCAGGTTCAACACGTCGGCGGGTTTGATGCCGCGCGTGATGAGGAACATGGTCATGTCGCCGACCACCTTGCTGCTGGGGGTGACTTTCACGATGTCGCCGAACAACTGGTTAACTTCGGCGTAGGTGCGCGCGATCTCCGGCCAGCGGAGGCCCAAGCCCATGGCCGAAGCCTGTTCCTTGAGATTCGTGAACTGTCCGCCGGGCATCTCATGCTGATAAACCTCGGCGCTGCCGGCCTTGGGCGCCGTATCAAACGGTGCGTAATAACCGCGGACCTGCTCCCAGTAATCCGCTAACTCGTTCAAGGCATCGAGGTCCAGGCCGGTTTCGCGCTTGGTGAATTGTAAGGCGGCCACGACCGAATTCATGTTCGGCTGGCTGGTGGACCCGCTCATCGAAGCAATGGCCAGGTCGACGACGTCCACGCCCGCCTCGGCGGCAGACAAAACGGACGCGGCGGCAATCCCGCTGGTATCGTGGGTGTGAAAGTGGATGGGAATACCAACCGCTTCTTTCAACGCCTTCACCAGCAGTCCCGCGGCGGCGGGCCGGCACAGGCCGGCCATGTCCTTGATGGCGAGCATGTGCGCGCCCATCTTTTCCAGTTCCTGCGCCAGCATGACGTAATACTTCAGCGAATACTTGTCGCGCGCCGGATCGAGGATGTTGCCGGTGTAACAAATGGCCGCCTCGCAGAGGGCATGCGTTTCATTGACGGCTTCCATTGCCACCTTGAGATTCGGCAGGTAGTTCAAGGAATCGAACACGCGGAAAATGTCCATGCCCGCCCCGGCGGCATGCTTCACGAAACCAGCCACGGCGTTATCCGGATAATTGGAGTAGCCCACGGCGTTCGAGCCGCGGAACAGCATCTGGAAACAAATGTTCGGAATGCATTCGCGCAGCCGGCGCAGGCGGCGCCACGGATCCTCGTGGAGGAAACGCATGGCGGTGTCGAAGGTCGCCCCGCCCCACAGCTCCACGCTGAACAGATTGGGCGTGCGGCGAGCGACGGCATCGGCCACGGCGATCATGTCGTAACTGCGCAAGCGCGTGGCGAACAGCGATTGATGCGCGTCGCGGAAGGTCGTGTCTGTAATGAGCAGCGGCTTTTGTTTGAGCGTCCATTCGGCGAATTTCTTGGGTCCAAGTTCGAGCAGCAACTGGCGTGTGCCCTTGGGCGGCGCCTGTTTGATGTCGTAGGCCGGAACGCGGGCGGCGGTAAAATTCTCCTTCGGAACAAAACCCTTCGCCTGGGGATTGCCGTTGATCGTGACGTCGCCGATGAAATTCAGCAGCTTGGTGGCACGGTCGCGTTTGGCCTTGAACTTGAACAGCTCGGGCGTGGTGTCGATGAGCGTGGTGGTCGCCTGGCCACTGCTGAAAATAGGGTTGTGGATGACGTTTTCGAGAAACGGAATGTTCGTCTTGACGCCGCGGATGCGAAACTCGCGCAGGGCGCGGTCCATGCGCTGCAATGCCGCGCTGAACGTGGGGGCAGAGGCGGTGAGCTTGACCAGCAGTGAATCGTAAAATGGTGTGATAACCGAGCCGCCGTAGCCCATGCCACCGTCCAGGCGAATGCCGAACCCGCCGGCGCTGCGGTAGGTGAGGATGCGACCGTAGTCGGGTTGAAACTTATTTTCCGGATCTTCAGTGGTGATGCGCGCCTGGACCGCGAAGCCGTTGCGAGGAATATCCGCCTGCGCCGGAATGCCGACCTCCGGGCTGTGCATCGGCTTGCCATCGGCAATCAGAATCTGTGAACGCACTAGGTCGATGCCCGTGATGATCTCGGTGACCGTGTGCTCCACCTGGATGCGCGGATTCATCTCGATGAAGAACCATTCCTTGGTGTCCTGATCGTAGAGGAATTCGACGGTACCGGCGTTGTTATATTTGATCTCCTGGCACAGCTTCACGGCGGCCTGGCAAAGTTCTTCCCGGACGGTTTTATCCAAGTCAACGCTGGGCGCGATCTCGATGACCTTCTGGTGGCGGCGTTGCACGGAGCAATCGCGCTCGTGAAGATGGACCACCTGGCCGTGTTGATCTCCCAGAATCTGCACCTCGATGTGCTTGGCGCGCGGGATATAACGCTCCAAAAACACGGCCGGATTGCCAAACGCGCGGCCGGCTTCGCCCTGGGCTTCATCCAGCAGGTCCACGAGGTCGCCGGGTTTGTGAACCACGCGCATGCCGCGTCCGCCGCCGCCGAAAGCCGCCTTGATGATCAGCGGGAAACCGATTTCCTTGGCTCGCTTCAACGCTTCATCCCGCTTTTCAACTGCCTCTTCCGTGCCCGGCAAGGTCGGCACGCCGACTTTTTGCGCCAGGGCGCGGGCGGCGGTCTTGTCGCCCATCATCCGGAGCAGGTTCTCATCCGGCCCCACAAAGGTGATGCCGGCCTCCACACAAGCCCTGGCGAACTCGGCATTTTCAGAGAGGAATCCATAGCCGGGGTGGATAAAATCCACGCCCTTTTCCTTAGCCAGCGCCACGATTCCGGGAATGTCCAAATACGCGCCGACCGGCCCCTTGCCCTCGCCGACGACGTAGGCCTCATCGGCCTTGAAACGGTGGATGGCAAGGCGGTCCTCCTGCGCATAGATGGCGACGGTGCGAAACCCGAGCTCAGTGGCGGCGCGGAAAATACGGATGGCAATCTCGCTGCGGTTGGCGACGAGCAGTTTTCGTTGACGTGACGGTACAGCGTTCGAGATCATATTTACAAACGCAAATGAAAGCGAAAAATCCGCCTCCAAGCAATCAGGGAAATAAAAAAAACTGTCAAAGAAAAACTGCCGGGGCCCAAACCTCAACTTCGATGTTGAATTTCAGTAGTTTTCTTCTGATGTTGGAAATTATTCTAACTCGGAAAACAGCGACCAAACGCAAGCAGCCACTTGGGATTTCCATTGAGTTTGATCCGGCGCGTTAGCAGCGCCCAAACGAGATTTTTTTCCCGCGCCAAAAACCCCAGCCAGGTAGCCGAATCGGCCGTGACTCGCAAATTCGGCCGGCCGTGCAAACCTTCCGTGACGGAAATGGTGCCTGCGTGGATGACAATCGTCGCCTGTGCCGATTGGCTGCCGGTGAACGTAAAATGATACGTTGCCTCCAGATCTCCCGCCGCGAGCCGCTGAAAGGAGACAGGCACTCCTTGCAGAAAAGATTTGATGTTCCGCGAACGCAACGAGTTGCGCACATGGCGCAGAACCTTGTGGGGAAAACGCTTCCGCGCGTGCGTCTCCGCATCCGAACCGGGAATCACGTACAGCGCCTCTTCCTTCGCCTGCAAAGGACGAACGAATTCATCCATAAACTCCTTTTTCGAGGAGCGATACGCGCCAATGACATCCTCGCCCGCCGGACACACCGCCATGCAATAGGCCGCCTTGTAATTCGGACCAAAGGCGAGGCTTTGCCAGGTCGAGACTGTTTCCGATTCTTTTACCCGACGTCGGTAATCTTTGCCGTTCCGGCTATCGGCGACGGTCTCCACCCAATTGGAAAACCCGCCCATGAACTCATGATAATTGTGCGTGTAACACGCGGAGAAGTTGAACGCGCCGTCCGCGCCAATCGCGCCGACGGGGCACGCCGCCACGCAAAGTTTGCAGGTCAGGCACGGATTAAAATCCAGCGGCTGCGCGTACTCGCTCACTTCCGCCGCCAGCAATACCGTGCCGAGCACGACGAAATTGCCAAAGCGCGGATGAATGACATTCCGATGTATGCCCATGCGCCCCATTCCCGCCGCCACCGCCACCGGTTTATGCGATACCACCCACATTCGCCCTGTCATCCAGCGGTCCGCTTCCATTGGAAATCCCGATGGCGGATTGAGCGCGCGAACGCCAGCCCGTTCCAAAGCTGCCACAATTCGGCGCGCGACCTCGTTGGTCTCATCCGTCTGGTGATGAAATTCAACGTTTGCCACGGACCGGGCAACACTGCGGACGTTGTCGCGATTCATCCGCAAAACAATGCTGATCAACGTCCGTGTGCGCGGGAATGCCTTTTCAATGTGCGGACGTTCGCCGGCGAGAGCCGGTTGCTCCAAATCGACGAAACCGGCATCGTCCGCACCGGCATCCAGACACAGTTGCCGCAGCCAAGCGGCATCAAGCATCTTGTTATTATTAGGATATAGTACGGTTGCCTGATTCACAATGTGCATATACACAGCTTGATCTGAATTTTTGTAAGAGAATCTATTCGATTGAATTTAGTTGTTCACGGCTAGGGCGGCGCGCTCCAAGTCCTGAAGGATTTGGGTCCAGCGTTTCGCGCCCAGAGTCTTGACAATATTTTGTTGAGCCACGCGCCAGTCGGGAATGAATTTTTCCAGCGCCGAATGCCCCTTGGGTGTCAGCGCCAGCGAAACCTTGTTTCCCCTGCCTTGGCCAGTCGCTCTCACCAATCCATCGCGTTTCAAGGGGCCAAGATTGCGGACCAGCGTCGTTCGATCCATGCCGAGCCAGTCGCTCAAATCTGCCATGCTGGCTTCCTGTTTGGCGGCCAACGCTGCAAGAATGGGCGTCTGGGTGGGCAGCAACCCGTGATGATTTAACGCGGAGACAAAGTACTGCGAGAACGCGCGCGAAACCCAACGCAGGTTGAAACACACGCAGTTTTCCATCGAATCCAAACTCAGTTCCTTTGTCACAATAGTGTGTATATGCACTATTGGCCGCAATTTGTCAAATAATTTATAGGCCGGGAAAGGAACTTTTAGTTCGTTCGTAAGTAAATTCAGTGCGGCAATAAATTGGCCCCTTTTTCCTCGACGTAATGTACTTGAGGAATGCTGCGCTTGCCGATGATTAAAATCGCGAAACCAAGCCAGGAAGTGACCGCCAGGACGAGAGCCACGGGCATCATGGTGCGCGAGTCAAAAATGCCGACACTCGCGGATGCGACGCCGGAAACGCCGATCTGCAAAAAGCCGAGCATGGCGGAAGCGCTGCCGATATTACGGTCAAACGGCACCAGCGCAAGGGCAGCCGCATTCGGATAGGCCAGTCCCAGGCTTGATAGCGCAATGAAAAGCAGCACCAGCGTGGCCGGCAATCCGAACCAGCCGCAAAAGGTCCCCACAAAAAGCAACAACGCCACCGGGCATTCCACCAACAAGGTGGCGCGAAAAATCTGTTCACTCGAAAACTGGCGCAGGAGCAGGACGTTGATCTGGTTGCTGCCGATGAAACCGGTGGCAAGTCCGGCAAAAATGGCGCCGAATTTCTGCACGCTGACGTGAAACACATCCAGGAAAATGATGGGTGAACTCGCCACATAAACGAGGAGACCGGAGAAAGCGAAGGCACCAGAGAGGGAATAAGTCAGGAATTGAGGCTCCTTGAGCACAAAGAAGTAATTCCGCAGAATGGGGCTCAACCGGAGGGAAACGGTACTATCGGGCTGATGTCCTTGGGGCAACCGCCACCAACAAACAGCCAGCATCAGGATGACGAAGGCGGCCAGAACGATGAAGACCCATTGCCAGCCCAGATGGACCGCAACAGAAACCCCGACGCTGGGAGCGAACAGCGGTGAGACACTAAGAATTAAAATCAGCAGCGAGATGATCTTGGCGGTTTCGTGTGCGGGAAAAAAATCCCGGACCATGGCCATCGCCGCGACCTGTGCCGCGCAGCCGCCAAGCGCCTGTACAAAACGCATGGCAATAAGCCATTCCACGGTGCGCGAACACAGGCACAGCAGCGACGCGGCGACGAACAGAATCAATCCGGCGTACAAAGGCAATTTGCGGCCGAAACGGTCAAGCAGCGGACCATAAAAAAGTTGGCCGGCGGCTAGGCCGGCAAAATAACTGGCAATGGACAGGGAAATCCGGGCGGTGGAAGTGTGCAGCGCCGTGGCAATTTCCGGAAATGCCGGCAAATACATATCAATGGCGAACGGGCTGATGGTTGAAAGCGCGCCTAAGATGATAATGATTAAATACGGGTTTCTGGATTGGGACATAAAGTGAGGTCCAATTTAATGCGCGGAGTTTGGGGATTGATCAGAGATAGTGTGTCAGAATTATCGCCCCTCCGCCGGAGGCGGACAGGGCGAGAGTCATTTTTGCCACAGCGACATGAAAGAGAATGATTCCACATCCGCCAAGAAGCGCAAATGATACTCAAAAAACACATTGAAGAGCGATTTTGCGGAGACGGCCCGCCAGAAACAATCACAGGTTGTCGCTACCTGTCCGGACATCCGCACCGGTGTTGGGGGCGTCAGTGTTCAAACCATTGGGTCCGTAAGAAAACCAGTTGGGATCGTAATAATGGCTCGGCCGATTTTGGCGGAAGATTACCTTCCAAGTTTGAACATGGCCGTCGGCCGCCGCCGCGACCAGCCTCGGTTGCAGGGCAAACGGCTGCCCAACACGACGGAAATGATTGTCATTAAATTCGTGATAGACCACTTGGGTGGCGGGACTGCAAAACAACGTCGTTTTCAGATTCGGCACCTGACAGCTTTGCTGCCAAACCAGGTAACGAAAGGTGGCAGACGTGACATTCGTGTCGGCGGGCTGACTAGTGGGGATGGGGTTAATCCTGTCGGAGGGACACCAAAAAACCAGCGGGTTGGCGATGCCGAGAAGTTTGGCAACATAACCGTAGGTGTAGCCATAGTTTGAATCCGCCGCTGCTTGTGCAACCCCATCCAGCGGCACACCGAAATTAAGCGCGGACGGCGGGCGGTCCTGGTTCTCATTCACGTAAACCGCGAGGGCCAAACCGATCTGGCGAAAATTGCCGGTACAGCTGATCACCCGCGCTCGTTCCTTGGCGGAGCTCAGGGCGGGCAGGAGCAATGCCGCAAGGATGGCGATGATGGCGATTACCACCAGCAGTTCGATCAGCGTGAAGCCCTGCCTCATTGATATTGTCTTCGGGTTTAGATTTCGGCGGTTCATACCCTTATCGTATCTAGACGCCGGTCCGTCGAAAATGGCTCAGGAAACTTGAGCCCTTGCTTAAGATTACCCGCTAGCCCAACTGGTTTCAAGTCGCGACCAACGTCATCCTTGGTCACAATTCTCTTCCCTCTCTAAACTCTTCCCTCTCTAAAGTTTGCAATGACTTTTCGACCACGGCCATGCTCCAGTCAAGAGTTTCCTTAAAACCCGTTCCATAGCTTCCGGCATTCCCCTGCCGAAGCGGCAAAATTCACAGGCGGACGCCGAATACCAAAGTGGCGAACAGAAACTCCTAAAAGGCAAAATGCTGATAACAAAACGCATCATGCATCGACGCTTAAAAGCCGACCCAACATCAAAGTTGTGCTAAAAGCAATGGAGTCTGCGACTCGAAACTGCCCTTTAAGTGACTTTCGGGAAGAGGAGTGCAACAGTCAGTCTTGAAATAACATCCACAATCATATGAAAAACCACGAGCAGGTTGGAATCCTGGCAACTTTGGAGGCCCAGCCAGGCAAAGAACTCGAAGTTGAACAATTCCTGCGCAGCGAATTACCGCTCGCCAATCAGGAAGCGGGCACCATCGTCTGGTTTGCGCTTCGGTTGGGACCATGCACATTTGGCATCTTCGATGCCTTTGCCGACGATAACGGGCGCGATGCTCATCTTGCCGGCCCCATCGCGGCGGCCTTGATGGCCAAATGGAGGCACTTATTGTCGGAACCACCAAGGATTGAAAAGATTGATGTACTGGCGGCAAAATTGAGCAGCTAGCAGCAAGCACTGGAGGCTGGGCTTACGTTGCTGATTTACTCCACGTGATCATGGCTGGCAAGGGGCGGAGAAATTATTTCCGGGAAACTTAGGTAAAACAATTCGCGGAAGCACCAATCGAAAATAGACCGGACTTGATCCTGGCACCGGGTTCGCCAACATCTTCAATGTGCCGACGAGCGAGGGAGTTTGTGGCACTTTAAGTCCAGATGGCTCCCGGGCCGTTGTTGGTGGAGGAATACAAAGTTTAACCTGTCCAATTCGTTCCCCAGGTAGGAACCAGATTATACCCGATCAAGGTCAGTTAATCGTAGTTTTTCTGTTGCTTTGGCTGACCGCGTCACCGATGCCATTAAGAATATGGGTGATTTCAGTGCTGTTTTGGCCGGTGATCCAGATGTCAACCGCATGACGCAACTCAATACCTTTGGAAGCGGGCGTCTCGATTGCGTTAAAGCACTTGGTCTGGGTTTTTGTGAAGACGCCATAGATACCTAGCCCGTAGGCCTGATGGTTCGTGACCGAATCCGCAACTTTGTAAGCGGCATAACCATTCACACCGTTATGTGACCATTCGTTTTGCGATGGTGCGTCGTACGGTAATTCGCATTGATAAAAATACAACTTTCCTCCGTTGCCGTTCCACAGCGTCTGGTACTCCTCATGATGCTCGACGAAAAGGCCGTACATCGTCACGTCATTGCCATTAACCACCAGACCATTGTTGCACGCATTTTGAGACCAGCCCACATCCTTGCCATGATCGGCTCGCCATAGCCAAAGATTTTCGCCCACAACATTATTAGCATTGATCACCAGACAACTGGTGGTTGTCCCACGAGTCGCCCCGCCGACTCTCATCACTAAGTCGTAGAGAAACACGGGATCGGCAGAGTGATTCAAGGAACTGCTGGCATCTCCAACCTGCAACAAAGATGGCGATCGGACGCTTCCCGCATCAAAAATGAGGCTTGCCAACTTTACCCCACCGACATCAGAAATCACCATGGCGGGAATTCCAGCATCCGGAACCATGGTTGCGAAGCCCAGTCCAAGAATGATCGTCTCCGGGCGTTTCACAAGAATGCTGTTGGTCAGATGATAAACGCCAGGTGTGAAAATAATGTTTTTGCCGGCTGCCAGCGCGGCATTTAAGGAAGCGGCGTTGTCAACAGCTTGATGCGCGAGATAAAACTGGCCCAAGCCGACTGAAACTGACGGGGTCGCACCGGATGCCCAGCTGGTTCCCACGGTGTTGCTCCGAAGGTTCGGCACCATGACAATGTAGTTACCATTGCTGTCGATGGATAAAAAAGGCTTTTCCCGAATGAGAGGTGTGTTGGTAACCACCGTATAAGGAATGTCTGGCCAGATTCCCGGTGGAGGTTTTGAAACGCCGACAAATACCATGTTCCAGTTATGTCCAACCCAGCTGGCCCAATTGTCATTTCGGGAGAACCATTGTTGTTGTGTCAAAGAATTGACCGTCGAATCTATTTCTGAATCAGCCAGGAAGCCACCGCTGGACCATGCCCCAGGGTTGGTATTTGCCAGGTTCAAAGTTCCCTTTATATCCATACGCCGAAGCGAGGTTCCTTGTGAAACAGCCCAGGTAATGGGGTTGCTGCCGGAAGGATACACGGCCAAATTCTCAGCACTGCGCGTAAAGTTGACGAGAGCGATGTGCGTGGCCGAAATCCCTTCTGAATGCAGCGAACCATTTATTTTGACATCATCCGGTAATTGCCCCAAACCGAGCACTTGGGTATAAAAGCCAACCTTGATATCAACATCATATCGCCCTGGTTTGAAGAAAATGGCATGGCGATTGGTGCCGAATTCATTCCGGGCCTGCTGAGAAAAAATGCGGTCAAGAGTGCTTTGAATTGTCGCTCTAGGCATCGAGGAATCAAATACCAGCACATTATCCCCAAAGTCTGGATTCCTTTGTGAACTGGCCGGGAAACAAATCAAGGACGCGCTCAAAGCCATGATTATCGTGAGTAAGCACAACTTGGTTTGGTGATTGAAGTTCATACATTGAAAGCCCTGTATTAAGGAAGGCTACCTTGAATCTGGAAGAAATCGATCCGATTTTACGTCCTCAAGCCTCATGCTTGTATAATTTACTTTCACCACACTCCCCTTTTTGGCATGGGTTTGCCGGAGATTTGCTTTGCCAAGCGAGCTAAAAATCAGAGAATAACGAAATGAAGGTCAATCGCGTAATTATTGCACTGCTTGGCTTGGCTTTGTCAATGCCGCTATCCCTCCGCGCGGAACTTAAGCTTCCAGCGATTTTCAGCGATAACATGGTGCTGCAACAGCAAATGACTGTTCCCGTATGGGGTTGGAGTAGTCCGGGCGCGGAAGTTACAGTCACCTTTGGCAACCAGACCCGCAGCGTTTCTGCCGACGCCAGTGGCCACTGGCTTGTCAAACTTCATAAGCTGAAGGCATCCGCCCAGCCGCAAACGCTCACCATTGATTCCGGTTATGCCATCAGCTTCACCAACGTTTTGGTAGGCGAAGTTTGGCTTGCTTCCGGGCAGTCAAACATGGAAAAGCCCATCGGCTTGCAACGCGGCCAAAAACCTTGCTTCAATTATGAACAAGAACTCGCGGCGGCGAACTTTCCCGAAATCCGAATTTTCAAGGTGGAACGAACGATGTCCGCGACGCAGCAGATGGATTTGGTAAAATTCCATACCTGGCAGGAGTGCAGTTCCAATTCCCTCAACTCGATCAGTTTTTCGGCGGCGGCCTATTTTTTTGGCCGTGACGTCTCCACCAACTTGAATGTTCCCGTGGGCTTGATTGAATCCTCCTGGGGCGGCACGCGCATCGAGCCTTGGACTCCTCCTGTGGGCTTCCAATCCGTCCCTTCGCTCACCCAACTTGCCAGCCTGCCAGCCCCAGCAGGAGATTTTGCCAATACCAACCCAACGGTGTTGTATAATTCCATGATTGCCCCGCTCGCCGGCTTCGCGCTACGCGGTGCCATCTGGTATCAGGGCGAATCCAACCTGATGGGCGGCACCAACAACTTCGATTATCTTAATTACGATGACAAGATGATCGCCATGGTGAATGGCTGGCGAGAGGTCTGGCACGAGGGCGATTTTCCCTTCTATTTTGTCCAAATCGCCCCCTTTAATTACTACGGCTCAAAAATTCATCGCGTTCCCTCCGCCGAATCCCTGCCTGAATTTTGGACCATCCAGTCGCGCGCCGCGCGCCGCATCAAACACAGCGGCATGGTGGTTACCACGGACTTGGTGAACGATCTGAACGACATCCACCCCCGCGACAAGCTGGATGTCGGTCATCGCCTCGCCCTGCTCGCCCTCGACAAAACCTATGATCGTGATGTCGAAAGTGCCGGGCCCGCTCTCCGCAAAGCTGAATTTGACGGTGCCAAGGTCATTTTGAAATTTAAGCACGCCGAAGGCGGCCTCATTAGCAAGGATGACCAGCCCCTGACCTGGTTCACCATCGCCGGGGCGGATGGAAACTTTGTTCCCGCCGACGCCAAAATCGTCGGCGACACCGTGGAAGTGTCCTCGCCAAGTATTCAGAAACCGGTGGCAGTCCGTTTTGCCTGGGATGAAACCGCCCAGCCGAATCTATTTAACAAAGCCGGTCTGCCTGCCGAACCTTTCCGGACCGATATACTTCTCAAACCCGTCGAAGGGGTGCAGGCGCAGACAATGATGCGCCAATTTTAGTCCTTATGCTGCTACTGCCAAAGGAACATTGACGGTGGAACTCATCGCGGCTCCGTTCAAATCGTACCTTTTAAGTCTAAACAAGTGAGAGAGTCTTCTGCAGTCGCTCGGCCAGCAGGGAGCAGAAAGGCAGTAACAAGATTATGCAGAGCTCAGTTTGAGCTTGATGGAAGTTATTTCAAATCCACTGCCGGTTATGGACTCGTATCGATCAGGTCGAGCGCAGGCGAAGGTGGTACCAGACTTGTGTCTCTTAGATCGAGCCAAGGCAAAGCGAGCGGGACAGGGCCGCGCCGGGATTGGGGCATTTCCGCTGGAGGCGGGAATTGGCCTTTCATAACTACAAGTTGCGTCCCCCCAACCGGCCTTCCATCGGCCCCAAAGAAATCGACGTGCGCCTGAGTTAAGAAAATCGAACAACCCGGACCTTCCTCGATTTTGTAGTAAATGTTCGTAGTGGAAACTTCAGAACATTGATGAGTGGTCAACGAATCTTCCCTGACTCGGGCGGTTACGCTGGATGCGGTCTGCTCGCTTTTGCATCCCGCCAGAAGCAAAATGGCTGGTAAAATAGTGGCCAGAAGACACGCAAAGTTCATTTGGGTCTTATTGTTACCAGTTTGAACCGCTTACGGTTGAAGCGTTGGGCATCGTTAATTTTATACATTATCCTCCTTGTCCAACCGGCGGCGTGCTGCCAATGGAGGATACGATGAAGGCGAATCAGGCCGGTGATTCCACTCCCGAACTCCACCCTCATTGGGACCGATGTACTCAACCCGGATCAAGCTGATATCATCCCGCTTGTGATCGTTGAAAAACTCCACAGCCCCGGCGGCTGATTCAGCCGGCACCTCGTCATAATACATCTTCCCGTCGCATTTCCAGTGCATCCCATATATATAACTCTGCCACATAAGTTTGAAAGATGTCCAAGCGCAGAAAAATTCCAAGCAAAGTGCCCTGTCAGATTTGACGAGATTAATATAAGTCAATAGCAAGTCCCTGTCCAGCAATTAATTACACAACACCAAATAATACAAGCTGCTTTATCAGAGGTGATTGGCCCATAAATTGAAAATTGGGTACAAGATCAGCAGCACTGACCACACGGTCGGGTTGTGGAATTGGCCAGCTTAAAGCAGATAGCCTTGCTACGATTGCTGGATGAGTAACTTACTCGGGGCGCCGGGCTCAAGCCAATGATCTCCAATATCAACAGCAACAATACAACTCAAAGCCAGCGAACTTTCCGGAGCAAACAGGTGGCCGGCATGGTTTGGAAAGATCTTTCGTTCTTCACGGGTGGCCGAACTTAGAGCGTGTCCATAAAACATGTAGCGACTCCGGCGTTTAAAAAGAAACCGTGGCAATCGGCGATGGTGATGGCGGCAAAGGCGGCGCCCGCCGCCTTGTAGAGTTGCCGAAGAGTTCGGGGATTGCGGCTTTTAAGGGTTTGTTTGACCTTGCTCCACAGGTTTTCGATCGGGTTGAAATCCGGCGAATATGGCGGAAGGTATTCCACCCGCGCACCCACCGCTTCAATCGCCTCTTTGACGCCTGCCACCTTGTGCGTCGCCAAGTTGTCCAGCACGACAATGTCCCCGCTTTCCAATACGGGTGCCAACCCTTCCTTCACCCAAGCCAGGAACATCTCCCCGTCCATCGCGCCATCGAATAGCCAAGGAGCTTGCGCTCCCTTCAGCCGCACCGCCGCGATCAGCGTCGTCGTTTGATAATGCCCCTGCGGCGCCGTACATACCAACCGCTCTCCCACGGGACTGCGGCCATAGCGCCGGGTCATCTGCGTGTTGGCCCCGCTTTCATCTACGAACACCAGCTTCGCGGCGGGCAGATCCGCTAATTTCTCCTGCCAGACCTTTCTTTGCTCGACCACGTCGGGTCGCGACCGCTCGCTGGCGTGTAGCGTTTTTTTTACAACTGAACCCCAGACGATCAAGCCATAAGTCCATCGTCGAGGTGGGACGCTTGAATTTGGCCCCCAGTTCCGCCAGCGTTGCATCGGGATGTTTGTCCAGCAAGGCTTGCAATCGAATTTGCAGGGCGGGGGTCAGCAAGGTTTTGCGGCCACACTGATGAGTTTGTGGTTCCAGCGTTCCGCGCTGCTTGAAGTTTTGACGCACGCGGCGCACCGCCGCTACACAATAGCCTAGAACGACGGCAATCTCCTTGGTCCGATTGCCCTTGTCGTAGAGGTGGATGATTCGCTCGCGCACAGCTACAGGGATAGCTTTCATCCCCGTACTTTACTCTGGTCGCCACCAAAACGCTACATGTTTTATGGAAACGCTCTAGCCTCCGCCAAGCATCCAGGCAGCGGCGAAAATTCAGTGGGCTATTTTCGCCCTTCTGCATTTCCGGGGGGTTGCATCGATTGTTTCCATGTTTTTTCTGCGATGCAGATTTTAACCTCGTTTAATTTCAAGCCATCATGAACCACATCACAAGCCACCCGCTGACGATATTTATAGTGATCAAAAGTACGCGGTCTGTTTTCTCCACCTATCATTTGGCGTGGTAGTACCTCTGCAGTTACGGTACGATTACACCGTTAATCCATCAGGCTTGAAACCATCCTACGGAGCGGTGCTGGGTTCAAGATGTTTTCAAGGATTCAATTTGGTTAAAAAAACAGAAAAATCCCAATGGTCGAGCCAGCGGATATTAAAGCTGCCATCAGCTCTCATCGAAAAGGGAAGCCAGAGGTAGCGGGAATCGGAAAGGTTGCGGGGACGCCACTGATCCGCCATGAAAATAAAATCATCCGGTCGGCCGGGCATTGGCAGCACAAAGGTGCTCTGCGAACCAAAGGTCGTTCCGGCGTCCGGCCCGAGACAGGGATTGCCGAAGGTTTGCCAGGGACCGAGGATGTTATCGGCTACTGAATAATTCGCGGCATTCGGCTGCCACCCGGTGCAGGCCGAGGCAATCACAAAATACTTTCCATGCCACTTGAAGGGAGCCGCGCCTTCCCGCATTTGATGGATCAGCAGGCGGGCCCAGGTTTTATTTTCAACAGCCGGAGTTTCGGGACCGGTGAAGTTGGAGTCAAGGCGCACGACATACATGGTCCAATTGCCCTCGGATGAGTAAAAAACATAGGCTCGGCCGTCATCATCCATGAAGAGGTTCATGTCGCGAAAAGTGCCGCCATACAAATCCTGGCCCGCATGGTCACCGGACGGAAAGGCATTGGTGTTGGCGATGGGCCGGATTGCCTGCAAAAACTTAAACGGTCCAGTGGGAAGGTCGCTGATTGCAATCCCGGCCCGTGAGTAGAGGTAGCCGGGTTGCTCCAGGTGCATCCACATCACGAATTTCCGGGTGGAAGCGTTATAAATCACCTTGGGACGCTCAACAAAGGTTGGGCGGCCGTCCACGACCGGCAGATTGGATTGCCAAAGGGCTGAACCCGCGCGTTGCCAATCCAGCAGGTTGGTTGAGAAATAACAAGAGACCGCGGAGTGAATCCCCGGGGTGCGATCTTCGCCATACCAATAATAAACCCCATCATGAAGGAGGATACCGCCTCCATGCGCCTGGATAAGATTGCCATCCGTGTCCTGCCACAAATCGAGGGGTCGGAATTCATTGAGGACGGGAGCGGCACCGGAAAGGGTCCACAGCGCAACTGGTCCAGTCAGGCAGAGTAACGAGAGAACAAAACGAATCATTGAGACCATGCGATCAATATCCTGAGGTGAAAGCAGCGCGACAAGGCTATTCCGCCATTAACTGGTAATCACCCGAGGCGGCGACAAATTGATATTCACCCGAACCGACGCGATAGACGGCGCATCCATTTCCCTTCCGCACGAAATGCACGCCCAATGATTTTGCGGCCGGCTGTCCGCTTTCGGTGACACTTTTGACATTCGCTGCCGGCAGATAAACGGTCGCGGTCGTGTTGGCGGGAATCGACAGGTGAAGAGAGAAGGTGGAATCCGTCTTGTGCCATTCGCAGGCAATCCGGCCGTGAACAGAGTTATAAGCCGCCTTGACCCAAGTCAAATCACCAACCGCTTGCGGATGGATGATGATTTTCTCAAATCCCGGCCCATCCGGATCACTGGCGATACCGGCAAGGTCGGAGTAAAACCATTCCATAATCTGGCCAAGCATAAAATGATCCTGCGAGTCAGCGCGGTTGCCATCCCATGCCTCAGTCAGGCTGGTGGCCCCCATTTTTAACTGATAACCGTAGCCAGGTTTGTCTGACTGGTTATTCATATCGAAGATGACGTCGGACCGGCCGCCTTCGGCGAGTGCGCGCAACAAATAACGATAGCCTACATCCCCGGCGGTGATGGCGTTGCCATGGCGGCGAATATCGGCGACGATGGCATCAAGGACGACGGCGCGATTTTCCGGTTCGCAAATATTCATAACCAGCGGGATGGCATTGGCGCACTGAGAACCGGTTGCATAGACATGGTTCGTGGGGTTAAAGAACCGGGCGTTGAAGACGGCGCGAATACTGCGAGCCTGATCGGCGAAGTTTTTGGCATCGTCGGAGCGCTCAAGCAAGGCGGCAGATTGGGCGAGAATCCAAGTGTCGTAATAGTAAAATGCAGTGGCCGTGAGTGAATTAGGCGTAAGCTGGGAGAAACCCGGAGGTTTGGGTCCGATATCGTACCAATCACCCAAGCCGTGAGAAACAATGCCACCATTGGATTTGGAGCCGAGGTAATGGACGTAGCGTTTCATTCCGTCGTAATAGCGCCGCAGCAATTCGCGGTCGCCGGTGAACTGGTATTGCTGCCAGGGCACAATGACAAAAGAACTACCCCATTCCGGGGAATCGCGAAAGCCGTCACGGAAGACAGGATACTCAGGGGCAATATCGGGAACGAGGCCATCGCCGAGTTGAGAGTCGGCCATGTCATTCATGCCTTTGGTGTAAAGGCGGGTCAGATCGAATTCGTAGCGCAGCGAAGGGCCGTTAAGATGATACTGCTCGAGCCAGCCGAGCCGCTCACGGTGCGGGCAATCGGTCAATACACTCACGATATTGGCTCGCTGCGCCCAGCGGATCAGAGTATGGATGCGGTTGAACAAATCATTCGAGCAGGCAAATTCCCCAACGGGCGTGGAGGCAGAATGCACCACCAAGCCGGCGAGGCTTTCCACGACAGGCAGTTCGCCGTTGGTGGTTGCTGCCCGGCATTCGACCTGGAGATAACGGCAGCCATGGTAGAAAAACCGCGAAGACCAATTCTCGTCGCCCGTACCAGCGAGTGTGTATTGCCACCAGGCCCGACCACCGCCGCACGAATCGCGATTCACGGTGCCGTCCGGATTCAGTAATTCCGCCGGAACTATTCTCACGGAGGAGCCACGCGGACCGATCGCTTCCAACCGAATCATAAAAGAGGTATTCTGGCCAAGGTCATAGACGGTGAGGCCCGGCCGGATGGTGTTGGTCAGTCCGGGATAAAAAGTTTCAAAAGCCTGAACCGGGGGGGCGGCGCAGGAAAGTCCCTTCAGGTTACCGCCGGGCCCTTTGGCGGCCACGGCCGGCAACCAGTTGGCGTCGTCAAAGCCAGGCTGATTCCAACGTAGTGGCTCCAACCGGGCGTCAAAATCCTCGCCGCCGAACACGCTGGAAAAAGTCATCGGCCCAGACGCAGCACGCCAACTCGGATCAGTGGCGATGACCTCGCTGGTGCCATTGGAATAAAACAAATGGAGCTGAGCGATGAGCGTGGGCGGGCCGAAAGAGCCGGTGAATTTGGTATAGCGCCGGCTTTTTTCGACATTGTACATTCCGTTTCCCAGCATGACACCGAGAGCGTTGGCACCCGGCCGCAAGTTCGCAGTGATTTCATAAGTATCGTAAAGGCAGGTCTTGTCGTATTTACTCCAACCGGGAGCCAGGAGATTGTTGCCAATCTTTTGGCCGTTAGCGGTTAATTCATACTGTCCCAACCCGCAGATGAAGATCAGTGCCCGTTGGAGCCCCGGTTTGACAACGAATTCACGGCGAAATATCGGTAACGGGGCATTGGTTTCGGCACACAACCAGGATCCCCGCCAATCAGAGGCGGCGAGCAGCCCCATGGTCCAAGTGGCTGGAGAGCTCCAGGCTGAAACGCGGCCGGACTGGTCCCAAACCCGTAATTTCCAGAATACCGGCTGGGCGGAAGCAAGTGGAAGGCCTGCGTAAGCAATGTCAACCGAGGAACCGGACGAAACTTTTCTACTGTCCCACAAGTCTCCCCGATCAGCTGCAAGCGCACCAAGGGAGCTAGCCACTAAAATTTGATAGGCCGTCTGAGACTGATCCCGGAACGCAGCAGAATCCGGCGGCATTTGAGTGCTTAAATCCGGCTGCAACTGCCAGCTCAAGTGCGGCGAAACTTCATCGACCCCCAGTGGATTAGCGGTAAAATCACATAGAAGATTGGTGGCCACCAATGCGCCGGAAACCGGCGGCAGGGGAGCAAACAGCAGGCAGGCCAGACCGAGACCCAGCACGACGCCCCTTGAAAGAGTTGAAATCACTTTAACGAATTAGTTACCACGACCTGATTTCTGGCGAACGGAGTTCACAAAACCGAGGCTACCACGATTGACCGAGATTTTCACCATGGACCTGTTCCAACCTCAACCGGGGCATCGTAATAGGTTTGACCATTCGCGGAGTTGATTGCTGTTCTGGTAATATATGTGGTCGTGCCGTCAAATTTGGTCCAAGCGACATGGCCATCCTCGTAGAGGAAGTTGCCGCCGTTTGGCACCCCGCCGCGGCCGGCATGATTGGCGCCGGGACCGTTGTAAGGAATGGCGGGAACATCGACAATCCAAGGTGTCGATGTGCCGCTGGTCTCGATGGAATCCGACATGAAAGGGGCATTACGATATTGCTGGCCAAGCTTGGTGCGCGTGAACCAGGGAGCGTAAACCGTGGCAAAATTGAGTCCGGCGGTGGCGCGAGCTGGAAACCAGTGATAGCCGATCAAATCGGTCTGGCCGGTAGCCGCCTCATAATTACGATGCCAAGTATCCGTCGGACAATAAATAACATCATTGCCGCCACGCACATTGCCAACGACGCCAGGCCGGTTACGGTACAGATATCCGTTAAAGAAATTCGTAAAAGCGGGACTGATCCAAGACATGCCTTGACTGGGGGGTGGACTGCTGATGTTGTCGGGGTATTTGTCCCCGAAGTCGCCGGCGTACATGACCGTGGCGATGCCCCATTGCTTGAGATTACTGGCGCATTGAGTCTGGTAAGCTCGGGCTTTGGCCCGGGCGAGGGCGGGCAAAAGCATCGCCGCCAAAATGGCAATGATCGCGATGACGACCAACAATTCAATCAAGGTGAAGCCCCCGCGAATTGAGGACGGTATTTCATTACGGTTCAGCTTTGTAACATTCATCTTAACCATTTTTTCTTTGTTGCGATATGGGTGGGAACGCCGCGGCGTTCCCACCCGACCCACCTTGCGAACCCTGTGGGGCCGCGTGAGAGTGAGCCAATTAATTAATCAGGCGATAAAACACGCAGGCATTGCGGGCGCCAATTGGAACAGTAACGGAGTTCGTTGTTGACGAACCAGCAACGTTGACCCAATTAGTGCGGATACCGACATTAAGAGCGTTGGTCTGGACCTGCAAAGTCCAACCCAAATGATCGTAGGGCCAGAAGATTTGCAGGTTATTACCGGCCACCACGGAGGCACTCAACTTGGTGGGGTTGTTAGCAATGCCAACGACTATCCGCAAAGTGCCGTCAGTGGCCAGCGTGTTCGTATTCCAAGCCAAACCGGGACCAGGAACGGCAGGCGTAATAGCAGCGAACGTTCCAGCATAGGCGGTGGAGGAAAACAGTTTGAAGGCATCGCTAGTGGTCAATGTGCCGGCCAAATTAGTTACGACGAGTGTGCCGCCGTAGGTCAGGCTGCTCAGGCCGGCAACCTGACTACTGGCCGCCGTGGTCTTGTCAATGGTGACACTTGTGAAGCTGCCGGGCGCGAGCGCCAAGGTGTTGTTGATGGTAAAGGTACCAAGGCCGTTGCCGGGAGCGATTGCACCTCCCGCAGCCACGGTCACCGCCCCACCGAGGGTGCCGTTGCCGCCGAGGGTGCCACCGGTCAGAACCGAAACATTGCCGGCACCGATCTGGCCATTAACCAGCAAGGTGCCGCTGGAAACCGTAGTGGTTCCGGAATAAGTGTTGGCTCCGCCCAAAACCCAAGTTCCAGTGCCACGCATAAGCACGTTCAAGGGACTGAAAGAGCTATCCACGAGAATGGCATTCCAGAGGCCCAGGCCGGCCCCCTGCAAATTTAGGTCACAAGGAGTGTTAAAGGTATTGTTGGCCAAGGTGCTGGCGGCATCAATCGTCAATTGTCCCGTCGTGGCCTCAACGTTGAGTTCCGTTCCCGAGACACTGGCCGCCGTGCCCGTATTGAATATTAATGGGCTGGTAATGTCGTTGGTGCCACTCCAATTGGCGATTTCAGGCGCGGTAGCCGCCTGACCAGTAGCGTAGCGCGTATCCAGCTCAAGGTTTTGATTCCAGGTAATATTATTGGAAAGATAGAGCCCACCGAAACGGTCGGCACCGGAAACAATCGTGGAACCAAAACCGGTGTTGTCACCCAAGGCCTGAGGATTGTTGACGATGACGTCGGACCAGAAGATTAGATTGGCTCCTGTGAAGGTGCTTTCTCCGGTAACGATAGTAGTTTGGAAACCGGTGAAATCAAAATAGCCTGAGCCACTGATAGCGTTTGGAATCAACAAAACGGGTGCCGCACTCGCCGGCACCAACACCGCATTATTGACGATCGCGCCAGAGTTAGGTGTGCTGGCGATCGACAACGTGCCGCTGCTGATTGTTCCGATGGTGTAGGCGCTGTTGGTCGCAGGAAGCACGGTGGTTCCAGTACCATTCTGGTTAATCACTCCCGAACCCGTGATCACAGCAGGTACAGAATCCACGTCAACCGCGTCCTGGAAATTGATGGTGCCGTTGTTGGTGATCAGGTTGGCCGAAAAAACTCCATCCGTGCCGTCATAGCCGACGTCCAAAATGGCGCCGCTAGCGACGGTGGTGGTGTTGAAAGAGACGGAACCCTCCAAGCCGAGGGCAGCACCACTGTTATCACCATTTACCGCCAGCAACTGACCAGCGTAAGCGCCGGCGCCGGTGAATTGATAAACCTCGCCGTTGATGGGGTTTACGGTCACCGCGTTGGCATTGATTGAATTTGTCGCGGCCACCACGTTGCCCGGCACGTTATAACCGAAATTATCAAACGTCACGTTTTGACCGGGGGAGAACAACGTCTGGCTGGTGCCACCGTTGGTGGTCCAATTGGCAGTTGCGGTATCCCAGTTAGTAAAGCTTACGATTGGATACCAAGTCAGGTTGTTCGGAATCAATACGGCAACCGTGGCCACAGAACTTGTGATTACGTTAAGGCTGTTGAGGCGGTTACTGACCACGACGGTAAATTGATCGCCATTGTCCGCCAAAGTTGCGGTGGGAAGCGTGTAAACCTCATTGGTGGCGTTGGCGATGGGGATGCCGTTTTTGCGCCACTGGAAGGCAGGGCTCCAACCCAAGACGGTCACGCCAACCGTAGCCGGAGCGCCGACCGCGACCACTTGCGAGGACGGGGACGGGCCGGAAAAGATTGAAACGGGTGATTGCGGATCCTGGGTAACGATGGAGGCAGAGCCGCTTGAACCAAACGTCAAAGGCAACGTATTGTTGGCAAAGGTCAGGTTGGTGCCGCTGACAGCGGGTTGGAAAGTGCCGGAAAGATTCTGGTCAATCTCGACCAGCCAACCCATGTTGGTGGTGCTGGCATTGGCAGAGACAAAGAGTTCAATCCGCACGCGGTTGGTCGCGGCTGAACTGGTGGTAGGGTTGGTCACCCCGTTACCGTTAATAAACAACTGACTGGGATTAGCTCCCGCACCCATGCGGCACAGAGTACCCAAGGTGCCAAACAGATTGCCGTAACCGCTGCCGGCGATATCAACAGAAGTCCAAGCATCAGAAAGCTGCGATCCATTGGGGGTGATGACGCCGTCAAAAACAACCGTGTCCCCGGCGAGCAACGAAGACCCGCTGATAGATACTCCCGGATCAGTAACAGACCCGCCGCCGGCAGCAACGGACGTGGTGGGGAAATTGAAGGGAACGATTCCGGGGGCTGACCGGACGGTCAGGATTGCCGGAGGCCCGCTGGTAACGACGGTAGCAGTATTAAACGCGTTGGTGACAATGATGTCGAAAGCAGCGCCATTGTCGGCGGACACGGCCGGGGGTGTGGTATAGGAGAGGTTGGTTGCTCCCGGAATCAAGACACCGTTTTTCCGCCAGCATTGGATGGTATTGAAACCCGCACTGACGGCGACGGAAAAGGTGGCGGACCGGTTCGTGGCAACGGTGGCAGTGGCGGGGCTCGGCGCGGTCACCAGAAAGGGAAGCGGGGACTGATAAAACACCAATTGGGCATCCGAGGCGCCAAATTGAAGATTAATGGCATTGCCGGTAAAAGTCAGGTTGGTGCCGGAAAGCGAAGAAGTCCAAGTGCCGGTAAGCCCCTGATCAATTTCTGCAAGATAGCCCATGTTGGTGGTACTGCCGGTGGTGGAGACGTACAATTCAATGCGGACGCGGTTGGAAAAAACCTCGCTGGTGCCGGAGAAATTGCCGCCTGCGCCGCCGAATAAGGCACATTCATTGCCAGCTGCATCTCCAGTCCGAGCAAGAACGCCCAGCTGGGCGCCGGTAAGCCCCAGATACCCGCCGGAATTTAATTCGATGCCACCCCAATTGTCGCCGGTGGTCAGATTCGTGTTGATAACGACGCCATCAAAGACAACCACTCCGCCAGCGGTAAGGCTGCTACCGCTCACGGTGGTGGGTCCGCTGGCTGGATTGACGGGCCCCGCGCCTGATGCCACGGAGGTGGTTCCGAAAATAAAATAATTGGTTGATTGTGCCCGGGCGAATTGGAGGGGAAACAGGCAGCCACTCAGCAGCACAAGGGCTGCGTGAATTACAGTTGATTTAATCTTCGATTTCATGGTGGGTGTTGGTTATTGCTTCGGTTGTGTTTGTGTCTGGGTTGCGCTTGATAAAACGATCAGCATTCCGCGTCGATGAAAAGGCTAAGGGGCAATGGCTGGATCATGAAAAAAGTATGACTCAACTTAGGCTGCGCGTCTATGGCTGGACCTTGTAACCGCGGCATCCCCCAAATAGGGGAGGCTTTGGCCAAGCTGCAAATGGCGCCTCGGCCAGGCAAAGGCGCGAAGGGGAAACGATTCCGCAGGACGAAAGGGAAAGGCGGGAAAGAATTTAAGGGGTGGGGTTATTCAAATTGAGGTAGCGAATGGCGGCCTCCGTGCGTGAGGTCACGTGCATCTTTTCAAAAACATGTTTGAGGTGATGGCACACCGTGTCGACACTCAACTGCAATTGATCAGCGATAATTTTGTTGGAAAAACCCTTGGCAATCAGCATGAGAATCTGCTCCTCGCGCACGGAAAGATGAAGCGAGTTTTCCCGGACTTTCGAACGGTCGCGAAATGAATTGATCACCCGGCGGGCGATCTCGCTGGACATGGGTGCGCCGCCCCCGAGCACTTCAAGCAGGGCGGCTCGCAGATCCTCGGCTTTGGTGCGTTTCAGAAGATAACCATCCGCACCGGCCTCGAGGGCCATGAAAACGAGTTCTTCGTCATCCATGGCGGTCAAAATAATGATCTGGGTTTTGGGTAAAAGCACCTTCAGGCGGGCAGTGCACTCGATACCAGACATGCGCGGCAAAAAAATGTCCATCAGCACAACGTCCGGCGGCCCTTCGGGAATTTGGGGAATCACCCGCAAAGCTTCCTCACCGGATTTGCAGGTGCAAATGCAGGAAAGATCAGGAAATAAATTGATCAAGCGGCACCAGCTTTCACGTGCCTTGGGATGGTCTTCGATCAGGGCAATCCTGAGCGGGGCTTTGGGTGAGGGCTTGGTTGGCTTGGTCATAGTAATCTGGTATTGCCGACTTCGTAGCGGCCAGTTGGGGCCGGCCGATTTTGCATTTTATTACGAAAGATGCTGGCTAAGCCATCCCAATTCAATTGCAATAAATGGCGGCGGTTCACGAGAGGCATGATGAGTTCCACGCGGCAGCCTTTGCCCGGCTGGCTCGCAAGATGGCAATCGCCGCCCAGGGCACGCATCCGCTGCTTCATATTCATCAACCCGTTGCGATCCTTGTTGGCATGCGCGGGATCGAACCCCCTGCCGTTATCCTCGATAACCACATTAAGCGCCTGCTTTTGAAACCCGATCCGCAAGACCATCTGGGTGGCTTGGGAATGTTTGGCGACGTTATTGAGAGCCTCCTTGACCGCGAGTAACATATTTCGGCGGAGAGGAAGCGTCAGATTAGTGTCGGAAATTTCTGGTTGCACATCCAAAATGCACTGGATGGAGGTGGTTTTGGCGAATGACTGGGCATAGCCGCAGGCGTAACTGGCAAATTCCCGCATGGTATCGCGGCGCGGGTTGATCGCCCAAAGGATCTCATCCATGGCAGACAAAGTCATACGGGTATCCTTGCACATCTGGTCCAATTGGGAGCGCATTTCCGAGCCGGGCGGCAACTCATTCTGCATCAATTCGCCCTGAAGCACCATTTGGGTCATTCGCATGCCAATATCATCATGAATATCGCGGGCGATGCGAGCGCGTTCGCCTTGCAGCAAGGCCTGTTCCTTGGCCCGCAGCGCGACCTGGGTCACGGCCCACAAACTGACAACAAAAAGCATGACCGAGACCGACAAAACGGTGATTTGAAACCAAGCCTTTTGCCAGAAGGGAATGAGGATCGGGCTTAAAGGAGGCACAACATCGATGTAATTCATTTTTTCGAGTTTGTTCCAAGGACCCCCATTAAAAGGAGCAATCACGGTCGCGTACGGCCAGGAGGGCGGCGGGGAAGACATTTTTTGCCAATCTTCCACATTTTCCCATCCCGGCACAAAGTCCGTACCGACCACCCAGGATTTGTCCGATTTGATGGACAGAATCCGTCCATCTGACAGGCACACCAGCATTCCGAGCGTCATTCCCGCCTCACGCGAGCTGTTGTAAACCTCGACGGCGAGAATGTGGTGACCGGGCGACAGAAGCGCGGTGATATCGTATTCGTAAATATGGCGCCACTCGGCATCACGCCCCAATTCACGCCCGTCAAGATAGAGGATGTATTCATTGTCTCCCGTAAGCCGCAAGCGGGCGCGCAAAACCTTGGTTGAATCCGGAATGTCAAAAGTTTTCCAAAAGCGGCTGGTCTGACGATCCATGGTTTTTTCGCCCCAAATCCAGTCACCCATGTCGCTAAGATCAGTCGACCCGCGATTAAAGAGTGAATTCCGCAGCTCGGTGACTTCGTTCGACGGGGAATTCAAACCCGCAATTGAATTGGAATCAACCGAATCGGCTAAAACCATGATGCCGCTGGCAGGCGCAGATTCACCGCGAGTCAGAGTGAAAAAGAACAACAGGCAAACCAGCCAAAACAGGACGGAGCAAGAATTCGCCGCCGTCCGAAAGGCGAAATTATTTTCCATCAAATACTGTTGGTTGAGCCGCATCGCTGACCAGATTACAGATTATTAAATATTCGGGGAAACATATTCAATGCAAGCGGATTTCACAAAACATCCGGAGTGGCTCAAAAGTTGAAGGCAAAATCAACGAATTTGATTCCCGAAAGACAATCAGAATCGCAATTAAACCAGGAAAAGCTGCCATCAGGCATATCAAGGATAGCGGAGCCTGAAGAAAACACTGCCGTTGGTGGCGGCCAGCGGCAGACTGATCTGGTTGGTAAATAAGGAGGCGGAGAGGGTCACCCAATTGGTTGTCAGGCCGGAATTCAACTGGTTGGTTTGCGCCTGAAGCAGCCAGCCTGTATGGTCCGGGGGCCAGGAAAATTGAATCTGCCCTTTCCCCAGCTGCCAAGCCAATTCGGGCGCCAGAACAGAGATTGCCGGGACTGAGGGATTCCATCCGTAAAAGCTTAATTCGGCAACATTACAACTCCCATTGGCGGGCCCAAGATAACGCACATACCGAAAGGCGTTGGTGTTGCTTACCGTTTGAGTGGTAAAAGTGTCGTCCGGCGGCACGCCGGGGATCGTGAAGAGGGTCGTCTCGCTGCTGAAATCGGCGGCATTGGCAGCTTGAAATACGCCACCGGTCATGCGGCTGTCAAAGGCGATGCGCGGACAGTACAGGATTTGGGTGATGACGTTGCTAACGCCGACGCCGAAATCGAGGCCGACCCAGTCACCGGTCACGTCTGGCCCATCAAAAAAGGTGTTGAAATTGCCATCAAAAACGTTGGAGATGGTATTGCCCAAATTGTCCCAGGAGCCGGGCGTTCCGATGATTGCTCCGGCCAGAACCGTGCTTCCGGGCGAAGCGCCAACCGGACTGGAATTACTGCCTTCCCCCGAGCCGTTTAGCGCGCTGACCACATAGTAATAGGTGAGACGATTGGCTAAAGGGAAATCGGTGTAGTTGGTAAGAACGGTAGAACCAACGAGGTTAAAGGGACCGCCAATGGAGTTTGCACGCTTCACATTATAACTGTCTGCACCGGCGACTGAATTCCAGACCAGGCCAACCTGACTATTGCCGTCGGTGGCGGAAAATCCGGAAGGTGCGGGAGGCGTTGAGGGAATGATCTGAACATCATCAATGAACGCAGTATTGTCCCCGCCAGGCAGGTCAGTACCAACAAAGCCAATGGTCATGGTGGCAGCGGTGGCCAGAAAAGTGGCGGAATAATTCACATAGTTGATTGCCGCCCGCCCGGGCGCAAAACTTCCCGCCACCGCACCATTGACGGTGACATTCCAAGTCTGCCCACCGTTTTGCTGATAGTTGCGCTGGGCGGCGGCGAAGGTGACCTGGTAATCCACGCCAGGGACAAAGCCGCTGATGACCTGGGAAACGCCACCGGTGCCCTGAAGAAACGCCACCTGTACGCCCTGCGGCGCGTTTGGATTTGAGAGGGTAAAGGCGCTGCCGTTGGCAGCGATGCCGGCACCATTAGCACCCGATTGCGCCGTGAAAATCCAAGATGCGCCGGCAGGGCTGTAGGCAAAAGTGCCAACGCCCGGCGTTTCGAAACCGTAATTGGCCACAAAGCCGGGTGCGCCACTGACCTGAAGCGAATTAGCGCCCGGCACATTTCCATAGAGGGCGGAAACCACATAATAATAAGTTGTCCCGTTTGTCACAGCACCGTCGACATAATTGGTTGCCGTCAGTCCACTAACAATTGTCACGTAAGGGCCGCCTGAAACAGTAGAGCGCATGACATTGTATCCGGTGGCATTTGGCACCGGGTTCCAGCCTAAAGAAATCTGTCCGATACCAGCGGCAGCAAGCAGCCCGGCGGGGGCGGGAAAAACATTCCAGCCAAACGAGTAGCTGCCGGATCCAACACTCCAGACGGAAAAGGTCTGCGACCCGCTTTCTTCCAAGCCGACGAAGGTGACGTTGCTTGTGCTTGCGGAGGACAACGATCCATTTTGCCAGAGGGTCACGCCGCTTTCCTGGATTGCCAAATCATTGGTTGGCGTACCCAAGGTGGGCAGCCAGACACTGCCAGTGGCGCCGGGCGGGATCAACACGTTCAACACAGCTTGGTTATTGGAGAAGGTCCAATCACTTGCGATTGGCCCCAAAATGGAATTGTAACCGGCGTTGACCCAGGAAACATTACCGACGAACGAGGGCTTGATGATGATATTTTTGAAGCCAGGAGATGAGGGGTCAGGTTGAATACCAGCCAGGTCATGATAAAACCATTCGACGATATGGCCCCACATAAAGTGATCCAGCGAATCAGCGGGGTCGGCATTCCATCCTTCAGTGGCCGAGGTGGCTCCCTGACTCAGCATATAGCCATAACCACCGGCATTGGGGCCATTGTTGGTCAGATTATTCATGTTGAACACGACATCGGAGCGACCGGCATCCGTGAGCGCGCGCAGGACATAACGGTGGCCGATCTCGCCGCTGGTTGAACCTTGTGAATCAACACTAGCAACCAGCGCAGCCAGCACGGAAGACTGGTTGGTGGGGGCGACCAGACCGAGTTCGAGCGGCATGGCCTGGGCGGTCTGGGAACCGTTGGCGTAATAGCCATTGGCGGGCGAGTAATAGGAATTGTTGAAGGCGGAGGCAATATTTGAAGCCAGTAAGCCAAAGGCCGTCGCATCACTGGCGTGGCCGGTTTCAGAGGCGATGCCGGCCAGGGTCTGGGCATCCTGATAAAAGTAAGCACTGGCGGTGACGCCCAGCGGAGTCAGTTGCCCGTAGCCCTCCGGCGCGGGGCCAATATCGTACCAGTCACCCAATCCATAGTCTAAAAGGTAGCCTGAAGACTGACTTTGCAGATACGCAAGATAGTTCGTCATCGCACCGTAATTCTGACGCAACAAGGTGTCGTCACCGGTAAACTGGTATTGCTGCCAGGGGACGAGGATGACCGAACTGCCCCATTCCGGCGAATCCCGAAAACCGCCGCTGAAGACGGTGACTTCCGGGGCAATGTCGGGCACGAGACCGCTGGTGAGTTGGGAATCGGCCATGGCATCGATGGAACAGCGCGCATATTTATCCAGGTCAAAGTTGTAGCGCAAGGATGGGCCGTTCAAATGCGCCTCCTCCAGCCATCCCAGGCGCTCGCGGTGGGGACAATCGGTGAGAATGCTAATGAGGTTATTGCGCTGCGCCCATTGGACGAGGTTCAGCGTCTGGTTGAACAACGGAACCGAGCACGAGAAATTGCCGACCGACGGAACCGCGCTTTGAATGTCCATGCCCTGCAAGTTATCCACGACGGGAAGCTGCGAAGAACCGGAGGCGGCCGTAAGTTGAACCTCAAGGTACCGGCAACCGTGATAAAAGAACCGGGGGAACCAGGTTTCGCTGCCGCTTCCGGCAAGGGTATATTGCCAGTAAGCCGAGCCACCACCGACGGAGTTCCGGTTGACCGTGCCGTCGGCATTTGTAGTCTCCGCCGGAGTGATTTGCACGACGGCACCAGCCATGCCGTGAGTAGTCAAAGTGGGAATGATGGCGGCGTTCTGCCCCAGGTCATAGACGATCGTGGCGGAGGAAAGCTGGTTCGTCTGGGTTGGTTGAAGCGTTTGCGTGATTTGGATCGGCGGGGCGGCATGCGATTGGCCGCGCAAGATTCCCCCGGGACCATTGGTGATGGCTGACAAGTTCCAAGTGGAAGCGTTGAAACCCGGCTGATTCCAGCCGGTCGGCAGCAGTCTTGCATCATGGTCTTCGCCTCCGTAAACGCTGGAGAAAGTGATGGGACCCGGCGTGGTGAGCCAGTTGGTATCCGTGGCAATGACTTGGGTGGTGCCATTGGAATAAACAAGTTCAATTTGAGCGATCAGTTCCGGCGGCCCGAAGGAACCGGTGAATTTGGCGTAGCGAGAGCTGACCGGAACATTGAACATGCCGTTACCAAGCATGACGCCGAGGGCGTTGTCACCGGCGAACAGATTAGTGGTGATGTCGAGTGTGTCATATAGACATGTCTTGGGATACATGCTCCAGCCAGGCGCGAGTACTACATTGCCCACTTTCGCGCCATTGGCAGACAATTCGTATTGGCCGAGTCCGCAAATGAAGATGAGTGCGCGCTGCAAACCGGGTTGGACCATGAATTCACGACGGAAAATTGGCAAAGCCTCAGCATTGGTGGCGGTGATCCAATGGGCCTGCCAGTTTGTCGGGCTGAGCAGTCCCATGGTCCACGTAGCCGGGGTGCTCCAGCCGGAGGGCTGGTTGTTCTGGTCCCACGCCTGCACCGCCCAAAAAACCTGCTGGCCGGACAAAAGCGACAGGCCGCCGTAAGGAATGGATGGGCTTGTGAGATTGGTTTGGCCACTGTCCCACAAATCGCCCTGGTTTTGGGCAAGGAGATTCCGGGAACTAGCGACCAGGATGCGACAAGCGGTCTGCGATTGTCCTCGAAGCCCCGGCGAGGTTGACTGTAACTGCCAACTCAAACGAGGGTTGAGATCGTCCACGCCCAGTGGATTTTGCCAGTAGCCGCACTGCAGATTGGTGGCAAGAATGCCAGCGAACATCGAGCGGGCAACCAACAAAACCGCAAGAGAAATCGCAACCTTCAAGGCGAAAAATGTCGGTAAGAATCGAGGTGCCAGCCAAACCGCCTTTTTTCTCTCCATAAACGTCAGAAGATATTGCAGGCGTCCAGTCGCAGCAAACTGATTCAAAGCATGGCCTCGAAAGACCGGTTTTTGACGCGGAATATTCACGGATAAACGAGTTGGAAAAAAACGCTGGTTTGGGTTGGGTCAAAAGGCAGCCAGATTTGGTTGGTTGCCGCAGAGTTCGAAACAGGATACCACGCGGCGGAATCTAACAATCCGTTGGTATTCATCAACAGGCGCCAGCCGGTGTGGTCGAGAGGCCAATCAAACTGAATGCCATTTTGGCCGCCATTGTTGAGCGGACTGGCAGTAATTGTGGGAGTTAGGGTGGACGCCGGGCGGGCGACAACTTCGGTGGAATAATAGGATTCCTCACCCAGAATATTCAACGACGTGACGACATAATAGTAGGCGGTGCCGTTTTGAACGGAGCTGTCGAGGTAAGCCAGGTTGGTGACGAGGCTGGCAATTTTGGTAAAACCTCCGCCAGAAACGGTACTGCGATAGACATTGTAGAAATTGCCATTGCCAACCCAGCTTAGCGTCGCTGACTGATTTGAGTAGCTGATGGAGACGGTGGGCGGGGTGGAAGTCACGATTGCGACCGGCGCATAGGGTTTGATGAGCCGCCACTCGGTCGCCGAGGTGGCTACCGAATCACTGGTCATTCCAAATGAAATGGCGGGCGCGGTGCCGGTGGCCTCGATATTTTTTGAAGCGGGAAGATTATCGAGATAATAATAGCCCAGGCTATTGGGTCCGTTTAAGAACCATTCCACGGCCGTGCCGGTGGTGCCGAATGGCGCCAGGTCGGGAGTGCCCCCGTTGTTGCGCAGCCGACGACCGTCATGCAAGGAGATGAGGTAGTAAAGGTTGCCCGCTGGCGAAGGCAGCAAAGCCCACTGTGCCGTCGCGTCGCGCGTGTAGATGGTGGCCGGCAACGGGGCCGCCGCATTGGTGGAAGTCAACCGGAAGCTCGTGCCCAGATTGTGAATGAGGTAGGGCGTGCGGATTTGCAAATTGGTATTGCCATCCCAAGTGGCGTACAATTCGCCGTAAGGCGTCAGCGTCATGCCATCAGCTTGGAAAAAATTGCCGCGATACCCGGCCGTGACGCTGGTGTAAGGAGGATTGGGGTTGGTGCCACTGAACGGGAAAATGGAATAGCGTTTGAGCCACTCATCGCCCTCGGCGGTCCACATGAATTCAGCCAGAAAATTATAGTCGTCGTCCTCGGTCCAACCCTGATTACCAGACCAGTCCACGGGCGAAAACTCCGTCAGCCAGACCGGCCGGCCGAAGGTGGTGTAAACACTGTATAATTCTCCGAGGAGCGAGGATGCGCTCGGCGGGACATACTCATGTACGGCCGTATAATCCACCCGGTAATTATTGGCAGCGATCAGGTTGAAAAAATTATCCTGCCAGGCGTCAAAGGTATTCGCGCAGGCGGGGCTGACGATGGGAAGATTCAACGCCTCAATCAGTGGCCACTGTGCGATCACGTCGTTGGTGCTGGTATTGGACCCGCCGTTGGTAACGGTGTTGTCAGGCTCGTTGTAGGCGAGTAGATAATCGGGCTGCGGACTATTGTGCCAGCCAGCGGCGCGCGACTGCGCATCACTAAATGGCTCGTAATACTGGGCGGCATAAATCATCGGCACATAATTGAATGAAGCCGGCAGACTGGCGGTGGTGTGATCGTCGTAATTATAAGCCCAGCTTAGCCCAAACTGGGCATAATCGCCCTCGTAACCTGCGCAACCTTTTTTCGGAAAATGAATCTGGTAGGAGACATTCCAAAGCTGTGCCGCGTTGGTGGAAAACGGAGCCATGGTCACGTTTGCGGGATTGCCATTGTCAGTCTGGAGCGCCAAGCCGCTGGACGCATTTTCCAAACGGAATTGACCGCCGCCAGCATCGACAAAATACCATTGCTGCGCGGCGATGCCGGCGTAATCAGCCAGCGTGACCACGGCGGTGCCGACCGAGGGGTTGCCGAAGAGCGGTCCGATGCATTGCCAGCTGGAATGTTGACGAATCCGGAAGGAGCCATTCTGGTAGTTGTAAAGCAGCTCGAACTGCTGGTCCGCAGCGCCGTTGGTGTAAGTTTCCTGGCTGGCGCCGGCTGAATTGATGGTCAGGGGCAGGCCGTTTCCCGCATTGGTAATGGACCAGAAACCGTCGCTGAAAGAGTCAAAAACAAAACGGTTCGTGGGAAACGCGATGGTGATCGACTGACTGGCGCTGGTCAACCCTCCGTAACTGGCATTGACCGAAGTAACACCCGCGCCGATGGAATTAATCACTCCCGATGGGCTGATGGCCAGCAAATTCGTATTTGCCGCAGTGACAGTGGGTTGGGCGATACTCAAAAGGTCAACGTCCGTGACATTCTCAAAGTCGCCACGGACGGCAGCCTGTTGGGAGCCAAAGAGAGTCATTTGATTGTTCACCAACAACCGCACATCCAACAGTGCACCGGATACGTTGGTGACCATGACGATCTGGCTGCTGGAAAAACCTCCCGCCATCACCGAAACCGTCGTCGAGCCATTGGCGACCGCTGACAAGAGGCCATTGGCTGAAATTGTCACGATGGTGTTATCGCCGGAAGCGTAGGTGAAACCGGGATTGAACGTGGGCACGGCATTGGACGAGACAGCCGTGTTCACAGTCACCGCCGATTGCTCGGACGCACCCGCGAGCAGGTTGGTGTCCGGAAGCGCCAAATTGATGCCAGTCAGAGGCAGGTTTTGGACGAAGGATTCGCTGGCGTTGTGAGCGGAGAACGTCAGGTTAATTGAGTTGCCGACGAAACTCAAATTGGTGCCGGATTGCGAGGAAGTAAAGGTGCCGGTTAAGCCCTGGTCAATTTGCACGAGATAACCGAGGTTGGTAGTTGAGCCAGTGTTGCCAATGAAAAGAGTGATCACGACGCGGTTCGTGTTGACCTCGGTGGTGTTGGCAAAATGGGAGGGGCCGGCAGAATTGGTATAAAGATCGCAAGTGAATCCGGCGGCATTGCCGGTCCGGGCCAGCACGGCGAGGGTGGCGCCGATCAAACCATAGGTTCCGCCCTGATTTAGGTTGACTGAACCCCAGTCATCGCCGGTGGCGCCGCTCGTATTGGCAATGGTTCCGTCGAAAACTACGGTGTCACCCGCCTCGAGTTGTGAACCTGAGATGGACACGACGCCGTTAGACGGATTGTTTGGACCGGTCCCGGCGACAAGCGTGGTGGGTTGGAAATTGAAAGGAATTAGACTGGGTCCGTTGGTGCGGACGGTCAAGACCGCCACCGAACTGGTCACCACATTGGAGGGCACAAAACTATTGGTGATGACCAAGTCAAAAACAGATCCGTTGTCCGACGGGGCAACCGGCGGCGTGGTGTAGGTGAGGTTGGTGGCGTCGGGAATAAAGACGCCATTTTTTCTCCATTGCTGAGTGGTGCGAACGGCATTGGGGACTGAAGCCGTGAGCGTGGTTGAGAGATTGGTCAACACCATGATAGTCGCGGGGGAGACCACTGCATTTGTCAGGAGCAGGTTTTGGGTGAACGATTCCGCAACGGCATTAGCGCCAAAGGTGAGCGTGATAGTATTCCCGTCAAAGGTCAGGTTGGTGCCGCTTTGCGTGTAAATGGTGGCAGGTTTTCCAGTAGCTCCCACGTCGATCAGGGCGTAATAACCCAGATTGGTCGTGCTGCCAGTGGCGGAGATATACAATTCGATGCGAACGCGATTGGTGATGGCCGCGGTTGAACCCGTGAAGTTTTTTGCCACACCATTGACATAAAGGGCGCACGGTGTGGAAGTTCCCGTCCGGGCCAATATCCCCAAGGTGGCCGCGGTAATACCAAGATAACCGCCATTTTGGTTCAATTCCACGGCGCCCCAATTATCGCTTTCGGTTTCATTCACATTAACGACGAGGCAATCCAAAACCACGACATCTCCCGCTGAGAGGGTTGAACCGCTGATGGACGTGACGCCGTTAACCGGGCCCAAGGGACCGGTGCTGGCAGCCAATGAGGTCGTGCTGAAATTAAAGGTGTTGGTTGCCGCCTGCGCCGCGGGCGGGAACGCCAGCGAGGCGAGCAAAAGGAAAATCAAGAAAGACAATATTCTATTTGCGGCGGCCATTTTCATTTCAATTTACTTCACGATCTTAATACGAAAAACACGCTTTCACACAACTGTGACAGGGCAAGCCGATGCTACATTTCATGGTACTATCCGGCCGCTTGCGCGCCATGACGTGATTCAGTGATCGAATCAAGCTATATCATCACTCCCAGGCCGTCTACAGCCGGAAACTGTACTCAATAACCACCAGAATTGGGGATGCTTTGCCACCGATCCCGAATGCAAGTGTTTGCGCCCGGATTGGACCTTTACCGATCAGCTTAACTTGCGCGAGTCTATCTTTAAACCCCGGCTTAAAACTGTTTGGTCCGGGAAGAACAGAAGAGCGACAAACATAAAGAACTTCCAAAAACAAAGACCCGAGCACTGTGGCCAAATAATAATAAAACCGGCGCGAAGTATCCCCTATTCAGGTGGGCCATGAACTACCTTATCCAGCGATTTACGCCCAGATAGGCGTGTGTTAGGATCATCTCGTCACCGGAAAGACCAATAAATATTAACCAAACGTCTCTTTACCGGTTAAAGCAGCAAACACTCACACCAAAAACCATGAAAACAGTCTCATTAAGTCTCATTCCCTGCACGGTCACAGCTTGTCTTGCCTTGTCCTGCTTGTCTTCGGGCGCCCAGACCCTCATATACTCTGACACCTTTCCCGGAACGGCCGGCAACCTGGATTCCGCCCCAACGACCGGGATCAGCGGTCTTGACGGAGGTTCGAGCGGTGCGTTGCCCCAATCGGCTGCAGTCGAAAGCACCATCAGCGGCTCCGGTCAACTGGACATAGCAACCCCCGGCGGCGATGGTTCGGGCGATAACGGATACATTCGTTTTGATACGATTGGAAGCTCGAGCACATTATATAACTGGGCAACCAGCCCGGGTGCCTCGGCCACTACTTCCGCCGGTGGGATGACGGTTTCCTTCCTTTGGACACCCGCGAATACCACCAGTTCAGACTGGATTTATTTCGGGGCCGGAGTTGACCCGGCAGATTCCTTTGGTTACGGCTACTCGGTTCCGATCTGGTCTGGAAATTCAGCTTCCGGGATCATTCTGGCGAACAATGGTAATGTTGCGACCTTCCATGGCAACTCCAGCACCGCTAATTCCGGTTCTTTTACCCCCAGCGGGTCAACAGAGCTGGTCAGTTTGACCTACAGTTTTAATTCCTGGGCGGCTGGTGCTCCGGTCAGCCTGACGGCTTTGGTCAATGGTCAAACCGTGATTTCGGGCGATTCCTTTACATGGAACAGCGCTGAAGCCGGCGCCAACTACTTGAACCTGGGATCGTACCAAGAAGCCAACACCATTAGTAACTTTCAAATCTCAACCGTGCCGGAACCTGCGACTTGGACGATGCTGGCGTCCGGTTTCGGATTGCTTTTGGCTTCGTGCAAGTCTCGTAAAAATCGAGGCTGAGAGTTGTTTGGAGGGCGTTTGAATCGCCCGTCAAAACAAGAAAGAACTACCGTGCCGGCTCTCATCCGGCACGGTAGTTTCTTTTTTAGTGAACCACGAATCGGCCAGCAATCAGGGGCGCGGTTCCAGAAGGCGGGGCGGCGGCATTTCGGCGTTTGAGCCGGGCGAGCTTCGGCGGTTCATACTACAACTTGAACATTTGCCATCCGGTCAATTCCCGGCCGGCGAGTTTTGATGGGTGAATGGACACCCTCAAGGTCAAAAACCTCTTGGGAAAACTAGTCTATTCCCCCGGGGTTAAAAGAATCTGCTTGATCGCGATATTTTTCCAGCCGCCAGGATTAGGGACGATGGAGAACTGCTGTTCACCCGCTCTGGCAATCAAAATGGTTCCGCAATCTTTGACGCGGTAATTTTCACCCCGCCAACCGCCGGTATCCTCGGAAGTAAAACCAACTTTTTGATCGTTGAAATTTAAGCTGGTCGTCGAACCGGCGGCGGTTGCATCGCTGCAGTAGGTCACGCTTACTCGGTAACGGCCATGATGGTCGACCACAAATTGGCAGGACGCAGTCTCGGATGGATTCGTCCAGTCAGAGAGGTGGGCGATTTTTTCGAAGCCGTCGAACCGCATTTTCGCCCGGGTGCCACTGACCGCCAGCGACCAGGCTGGAATCAGGACTTTGCCGCTTTCGTATTGGTGCGGCCGTTTATCGACCTGAAGATTGCCGCGAAACTCCACGGCGATCACACTGTCGTCACTGTCTGGCTTCACCGGAGTCAGCTCGACGTGCAGATCGTCATTCGCTGAGGAGAACTTTAACTTCTCGCCGGTGGCCAGATATTTAACGTCGGCCACGTCAGCGGAAAAGCCTTGAAGGTCAAGATTGGTCAACGATTGGTCAAACAGGTGAAGGTAAAGAGTATCGCCCTTGGCAGTGCAAACGCCCCACTCGAATTTACGTGGCCAGAAAGGGCTGGCGCTGCTGCCGTAAACAGCGGCGCCGTTTTTGCCCAGCCAATCTCCGATTTGCAACAGCCGTTCCTGCATGATTGGCGGGATGTGTCCGTCAGCGGTCGGGCCGATGTCGAGCAGGAGGTTGCCGCCATTGCCGCAGACGGTGGACAACAGGCGCACCAAGGTCTGCCGGGAATTGTAATCCCATGCATCTTCGTTGCGGTTGTAACCGTAACTATTTCCAATTCCGCGATCCTCCTGCCAGGGATGAGTTGGCGGATAATCCCCGCCGCCATATTCACTCGAAAAATAATCACCATACCTTCCGCGAACCCAACCCCACCGGTCATTCACGACCACCTCGTCCTTGACCGGGGATTCGGTGTAAAGCCAATTGGCCAGCTCGTCGGAATGCCAGTCCTTATATGAATGCTCCCATTCCCCGTCGAGAAACATGACTGGCGGTTTGTAGCGGGTGACGACTTCCTTGAATTTCGGCTCCAGGTGTTCGCGCGCATATTTTTCTACCTGGCCGCTTAGATACAACGGATTCCACCATTCGTAGAGCGAGTAATAAATGCCCATCTTCAATCCCCTGGCATTGCCGGCGGCTTCGAGTTCGCCGAGCACGTCTCGCCGGGGACCGCGATCAAAGGCATTCCAGTGGTCGCCGAATTTTGAGACAGAGTATTTGGTTGGATACATGGCGAAGCCGTCATGATAATTCGCGGCAGTCACGACATATTTGGCGCCGGCTTTCTGGATGAGCGAAGTCCAGTCTTCAGCATTGAAAGCTTCGCCGGTGAAAAGCGGCACGAACTGGTCGTAAGTGAAATCCTTGCCCCAAACGCGATCGTGATATTTTTGACAAGCACTGCCATGATCCTGAATGTTGTGGCCGTACCATTCCGCATATTGGCCCTTGGGAGCCCAGCCGGGCACGGAATAAACGCCCCAAACGATAAACACGCCGAATTTAGCCTCATTGAACCACGCTGGAATTTTGCGTTGGTAAATGGTTTCGAAGGTCGGCGGATTGGTCTGGGTCCAGCCAATGCTCTGTAATAATAGTGAAACAGCGATGATTGGGTAAAGTTTCTTCATAGGTGAAAATCGGTGATCAATGAACTTTTACCGAGGCGGAGGCCGGCTCGAGTTCCATGTCATGGCGATAAAATCTCCGCCAACTGAATCCGTAAAAGGCGATGAAGGCAAAACAACCGAGCGGCATTAGGAAACCGACGCGCATGGAATATTTATCCGCCAACCGGCCCATGAAATAAGGCAGGATGGCACCGCCGACCACCGCGGTGACCATCCAGGACGCGGCCAGTTTGGTCTTTTCCCCCAGCCCAAGAATGCCGAGCGCAAAGTGGGTTGGATACATGATGGACATGAAAAAGAAACTCAGGAACAACGCCGCCACTGAAAACCAGCCCAATGGAAAAATCACCAAGATCATCATCACGACGTTAATCACCGCGTAGACGCCCAGGGTGATATGCGGCGTGCAGTAACGGGTGATGGCGCTCCCGGAAAAACGGCCCAGAGTGAAAAACCCAAACGCCACCGACAGAAATACTCCCGCGCCGTATTCCGTGATGCGCCAGACATCTGGAGCCGGCGAAAACTCCATCGTTGCGGGCAAAATGTTGGCCGCCCATAGCGGCAATGGCGGTACATAACGATCGTCCTTCATGTAGTTGACGAAGAAACTAAAGATGCCGATCTGGCCGGCGCAATAGAGAAATTGGGAAAGAATGGCCAGCGTGAAGTGCCATTCCTGGTAAAGCGGACGCTCGTGCCGGACTCCAGAGGTGACGGGTTTGATTTCCACCGGCGCGTGGATTTCGGGAATTGGACCGAGGCTGAAAACCAAGACCAAGACGGCGACGATGGCGGCAACAACAAGGTAGGGTAAATAGAGCGAGGCATTGCTGGTGTTGGCCACGCCGGTTTTGGAGAGGAGAAAACTACTGGCCAGGAGCGGCCCAAGAATCCAGCCGACGGCGTTGCAACTCTGGCCAAGGTTGATGCGCGCAACGCCCGATTCCGGTGGGCCGAGCACAGTGGAATATGGATTGGCGATCGCTTCCAGAAAGGTCAAACCAGCACCGACGACGAAGAGAGCGCCTAGAAAGGCTGCAAAAACCACTGATGCGGAGGCACGAAGACTGGTTACGGGAATGAAGAGCAGCGAACCCGCTATGACCGTCACAAGGCCGGCAAGGATGCCGGCGCGATAACCGAATTTGCGGGCAATCCAACCGGAGGGGAGCGCCATAAAGAAGTAAGCGCCATACCACACCGCCTGCACAAAAGTGGAGTGGGCCTTGGAGACGCCGAGAGAGTTTTGAAAATGCTTGTTCAGCACGTCGATCATGCTATTGCAGAGCGCCGAGAGCAGGAAGAGGGTGCAAACCAGGGCGAACGTGACGGCGCGATTCTTGCCGTCCAGCGTGATGAAGATTTTGCCGGGCATACGCTGCTAATTGAGAATGACGTGAATCTTGGTGGTGGTTGCTGGATTGAGAGACCATTCCTTAAGCGCCTCGCCGGACCGGGCGAACGGCACGACGCGCGTGATCGTCCGGGCGACCGGATAAAGTCCCAACTCCAGCACGCGGATCACATTCTCAAAATCTTCCGGCAGCGCGTTGCGTGAGCCGAGGATGTCGAGTTCCTTCAGCACGAAGAACTTTGTTTCATAAGCGACCGGCTTCTTCGCATAGCCGATGTAAACAACGCGGCCGGCAAAGCAAACTTCGTTTATGGCGGCAACGAATGTCTCGGGCGCACCCACGGCCTCGATGACGACATCTGGGCCCGCCCCGTTGGTCAACTGTTCCAGCCGGTCGTGAAGGTTTTCGGTTTGAGAATTAATGACTTCCGCCGCACCGGCTTTTTTGGCAAGCGACAATTTCTGGTCGTCGAGATCAACGGCGATGACGCGTGCCTTTTGCTGCAAGGCCGCACCGGCAATCGCGCCGAGCCCAATCATTCCAGCGCCGACCACCGCGACGGTGTCCGCGGCGGTCACGCGTGCGCGTGCAACGGCGTGGAAACCCACGGACAATGGCTCGACAAGCGCATAGTCCTGGGCGGTAAGTTTCGGCGAGTAAATGATCTTCTGCCACCGCACAGCGATGAAATCGGTCAGCGCGCCGTCGCGCTGGACGCCTAGCGTCTGGTTGAATTGGCACGCATTATGACGACCCGCCCGGCAGGACGGGCAGCGGCCGCACGTGGTATATGGCACCGCGGTCACGAGCCATCCCGGCTTCAAATGCGCCGGCACACCGGCGCCAACTTCGACAATGGTCGCAGCAATTTCGTGGCCGGGAATTCGCGGATAGTTCACGAGCGGATTCAGGCCGCGAAAGGTGGTGAGGTCAGAACCACAAAGCCCGATGCGCTCAATCCGGAGCAGCACCTCACCGGCATGCAATTGGGGCATGGTCGCCTCACCGAAACTGAATGCTTCCGGCCGATCAATCAGGAATGTTTTCATACCAATTTGATTTCAAAAGCCGATGCTCGCCCCGCCATCAATCGGCAGCACCACGCCGGTCACGAATCTTGCCGCCGGCGAACAGAGATAAACCGCGGCCCAGCCAATGTCATGCGGCTCGCCCATTCGGCCCATGGGGGTGCGGCTGATGATTTTGGCGCGGCGCGCGGTATCGCCGGCCAGTGCCTTTTCCAGCATCTCGGATTGAATCCAACCGGGCGCAATGGCATTCACACGGACGCCCTTGCCCGACCATTCGGCGGCGAGAGCCCGGACGACTCCGAGATATGCTGACTTAGCGGCTGAATAAGCGACGACTTGCGTCATGCCAATGAAGGACGTCATTGAAGCGATGAGAAGAATGCTGCCATGACCGCGTTCCAACATTCCTGTCGCTGCTGCGCGGCTCAACGAAAAGGAGGCGAAGAGGTGCGTCTGAATCACAGCCTGAAATTCCGCGTCACTGGTGGCAACTGCCGGCTTTTTCAAATGCACACCCGCGTTGTTGACCAGAATGGTAAGTGGTCCGTGTCCGACCTCGGCCTCGGAAACCAGAGTGGCGACACGCGCCGGGTTGGTGATGTCCGCCGCAAGAAAAGCGGCATTGGCGCCGAGTTCCCGGCAAGCAGTCTGAAGCGGTTCGGAGCGGCGACCAACAATCGTAACGCGCGCGCCGGCGGCCACGAAACACCGGGCCATTGCCAGACCAAGTCCGGTGCCACCGCCGGTGATCAACGCGTGTTCTCCTTCGAGTGAAAAGGCTCTGGTGAATGGGAGGATTGAGCTGGACATAGCTTTTTACAAAATGCCGTATTTCTTGAACGCGGCGGTGCTGGACATACCCGCTTCAATTTCTTTGCGAACCAGTTTTTCACCGCGCGCTTTTTCGAGCGCCCGGGCGATGACTTCCTTTTCGTGTTTGCGCGGGACAATGACGACGCCATCCAAATCGCCAAAGACCAGGTCGTTCGGCTCGACCCACACACCGCCTACTTCAAGCGGGCAGCGGAAATCAACGACCTTCGTGCGCACGCTCGAGTCTTGAGCGAACCGACCGCGGCTGAAGACCGGCCAGTTTTGCTCTAACATCTGCGGAGTGTCGCGATGGAACCCGTTGATGACCGCGCCCACGGCACCTCGGGTGCGGGCGGTGGCGGTGAGGATTTCTCCCCAATAGGCGCAGCGCATGTCGCCGCCAGAAGCGACATAGACTTCGCCAGACTGCAATTGGTCCAGCGCCTCGGTCAGCAGACCGAAAGGCTTTTTTTGTGGCCCATGCACATCAATCATCAAAACGGGCATCGCGCGCCCGGCGATTTTCATGGAGTTTAGCGCGGGTTGGACCGGCTGCGGGAGGAATTGATGGAAGCACCCGAGACTGTCGAGAATGTCGCCAACGACGGGAGTGTAAAGCACCTCCTTGATCAGTCGGAACAACTCAGCGTCATTCTTCCATTCAGTATGGGAATCAGGCATAAAATGACTTGCGCGCATGAGGTTGGCAAAGAGTGCGGGCGTAATTGTGTCCGCTAACGCAAGGCTTACAATACGAGAAGCCAACTTTTATGAGTAATAAATACACCCACGGCAGGGAGCAGTTCATAATTTCAAGGAATTTTTGCGAAATTGCGCGGGGGTGATGCGGAACTGTTTCCGAAACATCAGGTTGAGATGCTGGCGGTCGTTGAATCCGGTTTTCTCGGCGATGGACTCGATGCTCAACTGGCTGTGATGCAACAGGGAGGAAGCCTCTTTCAGTCGTAAATTCTGCAAATATTGGCGGGGAGTCTGGCCAGTCACCCGCTTGAACATGCGGATGAACGCATTCATGTTCATGCCAGCCTGTCGGGAAAGAAGATTATTGGGCACCGGCGCCGGGTAATTTGACTCGATTTGTTGAATGGCGCCAATGACCCGCGAATCCTTGTGTGAAGTAGTCCAGTTTTCCCGAATAGTCAGACTCAACGCCAGACTGACCAAGGCCAGCGGCAGCGATAATAACGGCGAAACATCCTCACGTTCCAAGTCCTTGAACTGGGTCACAAAATTCCGGATGAAACGGATTTGTTCGGCGTTGATCGGCAGAACGACCAGGTCAGGCGCGGCTGGCTGATAAGTTGCCTCAACAAAAAAATGGATATAGAGAAAACCGACGACTTTCCGGTTTTGGGCTGAAAAATGAGTATTGGGCGGAATCAGAACGATCTGTTCAGGAACCAGTTCAAAGTGTTTTGCACCAAAATTAATGGAAGCGCCAGACTCATCCACCCAGTACCAGCGCCAATATGGCGCGGCCAGGTCGGAATAATCCCACGTCTTAAGAACCGCGAAATGGCAGCACAAGACATCAATTGGGGGCGACAACGGCAACTGGTAAAGGGTTTGAATGTCTGAAGGCATGCGGCGTATAGGTTGCTCAAATCAAAAAGGGGCGCTTAGGATGACACGCAGAAAACCCAACGATTACAGCAAACGCAGTTGAAGCAATTTCCCGGCAAGAAGACCGCGCGTGTTTTTTACTCAAAAAAGATGGTTTTGACTCTAGTCCCGAACTAACGACGCGTACAATATATATCATCACAGCTGCTAATTGTTCCGGGTTTAACTTTGGTTGTGCTGTCATGGTTGAAAAGTCAATTTATGAAACCTTCTGCTTCATCCCTGGCAATTGGGAAACAGACCAATTTTATTGGTAACCAGGCGAAAGGCCGCCGGGCTTTTACCTTGATTGAGTTGCTCGTGGTCATTGCGATCATAGCCATTCTGGCGGCGATGTTGTTGCCGGCCTTAAGCCAGGCAAAGGAAAAGGCCAAGGGAGTTTATTGCGTGAATAACCTGAAAGAGTTGGGGTTGTGCCTGGTGCTGTATAAGGATGACAATCAGGGTTACTTTCCTCCCGGCTTAAGCCAGGGTGCCACCTATTGGATCTGGCCGCCGCTGCTGCGAGCCTACACCACCAAGGGGTCAGACACCGGGGTGTTTCGCTGTCCCTCCGCTCCGACCGCCTCCTTGTGGATACCTTCGTTTGGGAGCGGATTGCCGGCACAATATGGCTATTTAGCGAACGAAGTCCGGCTGGCACCCGGAGGTAAAAGTTTCTTGAGCTATGGCGACAATTGCTGGGGCGCCTTTGATAAATATCCCGTTTGGGGCCTGGGAGTTTACGCCAGCGATCCGCCCGTGAGGGAAAATTCGATCGCCAGGCCCACCCAAATGATTGCACTCGGAGACAGCAATTGGAATTTGGCGAAAGGGGGCGACCCGAATTGGAGTGGCTATATCGGCGCCTATGCGCTAAGACAGTGGCCCCTGGATCTCCACAATTTAAGGGCCAATATTGCATTTTGTGATGGCCACGTAGAGATGCTGAAACGCACCGTTTTTGTTCCATCTCTGCCTTACAATACTTATCCTGGGGGAGGAGCTGACGCAGCCTGCCAACTCTGGAACCGTGACAATCAGCCTCACTATTAACAAGCCGCTCCGGTCTGATGCTGCATCGGTCATAAAAACTCGATGCGTTGTGATTCGCACTCCTTGAGTCAGATGATTTCATTCTCGACAGGGTTGGTGAGTTGGCCGATTTTTTCAATCTCGACCGTGACGCTGTCGCCCGGGCGCAGCCAGCGCGGCGGTTTTTGCGCCATGCCGACGCCGTGCGGCGTTCCAGTCAGAATGACGGTACCGGGCAACAAGGTGGTGCTGCCACTCAGAAATTCAATCAGCGCAGGAACATCGAAAATCATGTCGTGGGTGTTCCAATCCTGCATCAACTGACCATTCAGCACCGTACTGATCCTCAAAGAATTCGGATTGGAAATTTCGTCACAGGTGACCAGGCAGGGCCCCAGCGGGCTGAAGGTGTCAAAACTCTTGCCTCGACTCCATTGCCCGCCACCGCGTTTGATCTGCCAGTCGCGCGCGCTGACATCGTTGGAGCAGGTGTAGCCGAGGACGTAATCCAGCGCCTTCAAGCGCGACACGTTTTTGCATGGTTTGCCAATCACCACGGCAAGTTCGCATTCGTAATCCACTTCATCACTCGGCAGGTGCCGGGGAATTTGGATCGCGCCGCCTGGGTTTAGAAGAGTGTTGATGCCTTTAAAAAAAACCACTGGCTGCTCGGGTAATTTCGCGCCGGTTTCCAAAGCATGGCGCCGATAATTCAAGCCGATGCAAATGATGGAACTCGGCACAATGGGCGAGAGCAGTCTGGCCACATCGGCTTTCTGCCCGGTGACTTGGGGCGAATTCCAGATATCGCCGGTTAGCTGCAACGCCGTACCATCGGTTTGCAAAGCGGCATGACGGATGTTTCCGGAGCGATCCTGATACCGAATGATTTTCATAAATTATTTTCCCGCGCTCCAGCCGCCATCGAGCATCAGAACGCTGCCCGTAACCATGGCACTCTCGTCGGCGGCAAGATACAATGCGGCAGCGGCAACCTCCTCAGGTTTGGCCATCCGGCCATTGAGTTGGGTTGAAGCCATCTCGGAATATGCTTTTTGCGGGTCGGGATACTCCTTCAAACGTGCCAGCACAAAAGGTGTCTCGACGCGGCCGGGACAGATGCAATTAAAACGGACACCCGTGGCAGAATGATCAATTGCCAGGGACTTTGTCAGCCCGACGACAGCAAACTTAGTCGTGGCATAGGCCAGCCGGTCGCGCACGGCAATAACGCCGGCGATTGAGGCCATGTTGATCACGCTGCCGGATTTGCGCTCAATCATGGCGGGGACAAACGCCTTGCAGCAGTTGAAAACGCCGCCAACATTCACGGCAAACAGCCTGTCCATGTCCGCCAACGTCGTGTTCAGCAAGGTGCCGACGTGGCCGATTCCAGCCACATTTGCGAGAATGTCGAGCGCGCCGACCGCTTGCGCCGCGCTTGCGCAATCCGCCTCGCTGGCAACGTCCAGCGCCACAAAATGGCAGTCGATTTGTTCGGCCATCGCTTTACCGCCCGTTTCGTCGCGGTCAGCAATCCAGACGGTTGCACCCGCAGTCGAAAAAGTGGTCGCAATGGCGGCCCCGATACCCGATGCCCCGCCGGTGACCAACGCAGTTTTCTGATTCAAATTAAACACGGTAAATTTTTTCAGCATTAGTTCGAAAGAGCCTGGTCAAATTGGCCTCAGTCTCGTTCGCCAGAATGGTTTTCAAAGCGGCCAGCCAGCTTGCAAATGACGTTGCGAGTTGGCAGACCGGCCAGTCACTGCCAAAGAGCACGCGATCGAAACCAAAACAGTCGAGGGCGTGCCTGACGTAAGGCTGCAATTCTTCCGCCCGACAGCGCATCGGATTGGCCTCGGTGACGAGGCCGGACAGCTTGCAGAGAACGTTCGGTGACTCAGACAGTTCGCGGAGTTGTTGCCGCCATGGATCAAGCTGCCGGTCGCGGATGGCGGGTTTGGCACAGTGATCGAGGACAAAGTCAACTTCCGGGCAGCGGCGAACGAGTTCCGTCACAGCGGACAACTGTTGGTGACCAAGGCAAAGGTCAAATGTGAAACCAAATTGTGGCAGCAAATGAACTCCTCGGATGAAATCCGGTTGCAGGCAGAAATTCGGATCGCCCTCACCTTGCAAGTTCCGGCGCACGCCCTTGACAAGCGATTTTTTTGCCAGAGCCGTCAATTCAGGATTGACGCGAGCTCCGAATTCAAGCCGTGCGTGCGCGACGATTCCTTTCAGCCGGGGCTCGCGGGAGGCAAGCTCGCAAATCCAGTCTACTTCGCCCACGTTTTGCGATGCCGCGCAGCCAGCCTCGACAAAAACAATTTTAGCAACCTCGGAGTTTTTTGTCGCGTTCGAATAGTCTTCGGGCAAAAACTCCCGATTCAGTCCGGGCAAGCCGGCAAGCCAGCGGTAGTCCAATTGCTGGGGATTCCAAAAATGAACATGCGAATCAACGATGGGAATGGCGCATTTCATTCAAGTGGCGGGAAGGCAGGCCGGGCCGATCGGCTCAAAAGATTTATAGGTTAATACAAATTCCTGATGCCCAAGTTCCTCGGATTTTGTTGTCGCACCGCGCGCCACCGCCAGCGAGAGATCGAAAATTTCGCGACCCACTTCATCCAATGAAGCTTGGCCTTCGAGAATCCGGCCTGCGTCCACGTCCATGTCCTCGTTCATGCGCCGATAGGTCTCAGGGTTGGCGCACACTTTGATAACGGGGGAAATGGCCGAACCGACGACTGAGCCGCGGCCGGTGGAAAATAGAATAACGTGCGAACCGCAGGCGATGAGCTCGGCAATCTCGGCGTTATCGTTGATGTTTGGAAACCCGAAGCGGACCTCGCCGTCGGGCACGACATCCAAAAGATACAATCCCCCGCGCGGCGGAATGTCGCCGGGCTTGAGCAGACCGGAAATGCGGGAAGCGCCACTCTTGGCGTAAGCGCCCATGCTTTTTTCTTCCATGGTCGTGAGACCGCCTTCAGCGTTACCCGGAGCGAAGCTGCCGTGGCCGAGGACCGTGTAATAACGGGCCGCCTTTTCCACTGAATCGCGCAAAATGCGCGCCAGGTCCGGAGTGGCGGCCCGGGCGGTCATGATGTCCTCGCAGCCGATCAATTCGCCGGTTTCCTCAAAGATACAGCGGGCGTTTTGTGCGACCAGACTGTCGAAGGCACGGCCGATGCCCGGATTGGCTGTGATGCCGCTGGTGGCGTCACTGCCCCCACAAACCGTGCCGACGATGAATTCACTCATGGCCAGCGGGACGCGGGGAACGCCGGCGACGACTGCCAACATGTCTTCCATCAGTCGACGCCCCTGCCCAATGGTCTTACGCGTGCCGCCGCTCTGCTGGATGACAAGCGTCTCCACCGGGCGGCCCGAGGCGGCGACGGCTTCGCGCAGGGTGGTGCGATTAAAGCTTTCACATCCAAGCGAAAGCAGGATAACGCCTCCGACATTTGGATGGGTGCAGAGGGTGCGCATCATTTGGGCCGCGTAGTCGTTTGGATAACAACCACCGAAGCCAATAAGATGCACACCGCGCTCGCGATAAGGGTACATAATCTCGCGCGCGACATGATGCGCGCACTCGACGAGATAGGCGACTATGATGTGATTGCGGATACCCTTGCGGCCGTCCGCACGCAGGTAAGCCTGGTCAGTGATGATCATGTTTGGTGGAAAAGGTTTGGCCCGTTTCAAGCGTGTAGGTCGGGAGATAATTGCTCTTCATGTTGTGCAGATGAACGTGCTCACCGACGGCAATGTCGCGCGTGGCCGAGCCGATGGGAACGCGGTACTTAAAAATCTTTTCGCCCGCCCGGATGGCGCGGGCCGCCAGCTTGTGACCAAGCGTCAGCCGACTTGGCACCTGCAAACTGTGGCCAGACACAATCACCGTAACGCCGGCGTCGAGGGTTTGAATGGCGACGAGCACGTTATCGGCCGGGTCGAGCAGCAATAGTTTCGGGTCGTGCATGATCTAGAATTTTCGGTATTGCAGGTAGGCATCCACGGGATCCACTCCCTTGAGAATAGCGCTACGAACCTTGTTCTCCGTGCGCAGCACTTCTTCCACCCGGTCAGTCACTTCAGCGATAATCTCCTGCGGAATGATCACCACTCCGTCGCGGTCGGCCATGACGTAATCGCCGGTGCGAATCCGGACGCCGCCGATCACAATCGGTTCGCCGAAACCGTCGGCCACCCAGCGGCCTACCACGTCGCGCGGAGTGAAGTAACGGCACCAGACACGAAAGCCAATCCTCAAAATGAACCCGCTGTCACGACAGCCGCCGTCCACGATGTAACCGCGCACGCCACGATAGGTGAATGTCTCGCTGGAAAGCTCGCCCATGTGAGCAAGCGTGGAATCGTTTGGCTGACAGACCACCACACTGCCGGCGGGGGCACGGGAGAGCAGTTTCGTCCATTCCAGCAAGGTGGTATGGGCCTCGAGCGTCAGGTCCACATGCCCGCTCACGGTGAAAACCCTGCCAGCCAGGACGCGAGTTGGATCAAGTGGATGAATCGTTTGAGGCAGGAGTTGATCGGGAAAACCCATCGTGCGCAGCGTATCATAGACTGCTCCGGAATAACATTTTTCCAGGCGGTCACCGTAGTTCTCCTTGTAATCAACTTTCTGCTCGTGGTTCATGTGAGTGATTCCAAATTGACGCCACCTCGGGCGTCGGAGACATAGCACGCCTCGACGAGTTTCATCGTTTGGAGCGCGTCCGAGACCGGGGAAACCAACGTTGCGTCTTCGCCGGAAGCAAAGCGCTGCAGATTCGACATCGTTCCCATGAAAGAATCAGGAAACCAGTTTCCCAGCAGAGGGACCTCGACCCACTCTTGGCGCGAACGCGTGAAGATTTCCAAACGGTCGGGCTGATTACGGGGATAATCAATCAGCCCGCCAATGGTGGCGATGGCACAACCCTCCGTGCCTTCGACGCGAATTGCGGCGGCGGCGTGGCGGAGGCCAAAGGGATGACAATGATTGATCGAGAGACAGCAGCGGATCATGTCACCGTAGTCCAGAATGATACTGGAGCGGGTACTGGCCAACCCGGGGAAGTGGGGATGTTTTACGGTGCGGGCGAATACACGTGAAGGCTCCCCGAGAAACATCCGGATTGTATCGAGGTAGTGAATCGTATGAATCTGGATCTCCACGCGCCGCTCAGAATAGAGAAAGGGAAAAGACTCCCAAGGAGTCTGGATGTTCAGCCGCACATCGATCTCGACCAACTCGCCGAGTTCACCACGTTGCAGCAAGTCTCGAATCGCAAGCATGGAAGGACAGAAGCGATATTGAAAATTAACCGCGGCACGCAATTTTTTACGTTCACAGATGGCCACAATGCGCTTGGCCATGTCGAGCGAGTTTCCCATCGGTTTTTGGGACAATACCGGGACGCCGTCGGGAAGTTGTTCCATCACGGCCTCTTGCGATTTCGGCGGAATCCCGAGGTCAAAGACGGCGTCGGGGACGGCGACGGCTTCCGCGATGGACTCGTAGACGCGCGGAAGATCAAATTCCTGCGCCCGGGCTTCGGCCACTTCCCGACGTAAATCAAACACGCCAGCCACGGGAAAGCCCGCCTTCAGATACGCCGGCAGGTGCGCGTCCCGGACAATATCGCCCGAGCCGATAATGACAATGGGACGCGGACGCGCTGGAAGCGGCCAAGACTGGCCTCGATAAACGGTATCACTATTCATGTCAGGAGCCACAACCGGCGACAGAAACATACGCGGCAAAAACGGAATCAGTGAACTTAAACAATTCGGCTGATTGATTTATGCTATGGATTCAACGACAAGCTGGCGAGAACGAGGGTATTGAATTTCTTCTCAAAAAGATGGACAATCTTAACCGTGCCTAGATCGTTTAGCGACCGGCTGGCAAAAAACATCGCCCCGGATTCAAGGGCCGACATATGATTGAAAATATAAATCTCAACCTGCTGTCCGGCGGTTACTTTCGTTGCGATCCCGCCTGGTCGCGAATAGCGAATTCACTTGACCGGTGTTACAAGGTCTACTTTCCGGTTTCCGGCGCAGCGCTTTTGGAGATGGAGTCGGGCGAATACGCAATAAGAGCGGGACAGGTCTATTTCATTTCCGGATTCAAGCTGCACCGGCAAATTTGCGCGCGTGAGATGAAAGTATATTGGCTCCATTTTATTCCCGAATCCTTTTACTTTCGCCATATTCTGGATCAATTGCCGGCCGTTCGAAGTTGGGCGCGCTCCGAGCGTGGCTGGCCGGCAAAAAGCTATGAGAATATCTGCCGCCTGTTTGAGCGTCCGTTCAGCGAGCAGAACCATCCGCGAGCCGATATATCAGCGGCAACCGTCTGCCGGCTTTCCGCGTTGCTGCTGAACCTGGTGGCGCATTGCCTGGACGACATGGACGAAAATGCATTCCGAGGACTACACCCGGATTTCTTTCGCCTTAAGCCGACGCTGGATTTCATGCATCAGCATTTTCGAGAGAACCTCTCGCTGGCAAAAATGGCGGGCATGGCGGGCATGGCACCCAATTATTTTCATCGTTGGTTCAAGCGAGTCCTAGGGGTGACGCCGTTTGAATATATTCTGGGCGAGCGGTTAAACCAAGCTCGTCACCTCCTGGCAAGCACCCGGTTGACCATCAAGGAAACGGCCGATGCCGTTGGCTACCGTGATCCGCTTTATTTCAGCAGGATTTTTTCCAAAGAGTTGCAAATGTCACCGACAAGATACCGGACGATACATCAGTTTAGCCGACCGTAGGAAACCGGGTAGAAATAAATCCGAACGATTCGCTGGCAGCCTGACAGTGTGGCCGTTTTATGTAATGGCCATCTGCATTAAAGGTACCAAGGTATTGTTGTCCAGGTAAATGAAAGTGTTTCGAGTGGCGGTGCGCCCTCCCAGGATTAGGAGCAGGTCGGATTCTTCTTCAAATCGACTGCGGTGATGCTGAAACGTGAGGAGAGTTTAGCCGTGAATGACGTTTCCAGTCACTCTCGCGGACGCCTGCATCGTGCGCGCCGATGATTTAACAACGTTGCTAACCGGAATCCTCGCAAACATATGCTAACGTTTTGGGTGCCAACGTTAGAGAAACAATCACGCCTTGATTTGATCCCAGCACCAAAAACCAGCCACGGGGTGTTACTTCTTATCTTGCAAGCAGCTCGCGCACTATAAGCTTTTTTAATCGAGGCCCACGGCGGTAGGTGATTTGCGGGACATGACGCGAAGTTCATTCAATGTGAAAGTGTATTTGTACCTCCGATAAACAACCAAAACCACAAAACACAGATGAAACACACCTTGGTAATCAGCTTAGCCTTGGCGTTTGGTCTCACCGCCATAAACGCTAGTCGTGCGAGCGTAACTCTAACAGACATTGGTGCCACGGCCCCTACGCCTGGACCCAACGACATCTACATGACGGACGAAAGCGCCGTCGGGGAAGTGCCAGGACTAAATTATTATTCAAACGGCGGCAATGGTGCGCCGGTTTGCGCCGGCGAACTTTTTCAAACCGCTGGGTTCTCCGGTGGATACATCCTTAACTCAGTGGCGGTGTTGGCCGCCGGCAGCGGCGGCGGGGGAATCACCACAACGCTCCAAACCTGGTACTTGCGCCTGTATACATACAATGCGGCGAGTACAAATGCGACACTGGTAGCCACCTACGCTTCACAGCCATTCACGTTTTCCGAAGGTGATTGGCTGCAGTTCACTGGATTAGGTGCCGCGCTTTCGCCCAACACCGTATACGCCTACACCGTTCAAAACGGTGGGGCTGGATACGAACTGATCGGTGGTGAGGATGTGAATAACGCAAACACGAACGACCAGGCGGTGTTGATACCCGCCGGGGGCGGAACGGTCAGTTTTTCGTCCGCCGCGCCTGCCTGGCAAGCTGATTTCGATGCTGGCTTGAGCCAGAACACCTCCCTCACCGTGAATCCCCCAAACGTTGCGACTCCTGGCAACATTTATCCGAACCAGATAACCGCTTTTGCGACCAATACTTCGGTCACAATTAATAGCGGAAGTGTGCTGGGCGCTGGTCCATACACTTTCCAATGGCAAACCGACGGCGGTTCCGGTGGAACCTTGACCAACCTGCCTGGAATCACCACCTCAAACGCCGTCATCAACGTGGGGTCAAAGCTTGGCACATTCCAATATGACGTCGTGGTAGCCAATGGCAGCATGACGGCCACCAGTGCCGTTGTTTCATTGTATGTAGCGTACCCGACAGTCGGAGCTACCTTGTTGGACGAAGGCACGAACTATAGCGCGAACATTTACTATCCGACCATCAGCCAGGTCAGCGGCTACGGCGCGGCAGGCAGTGGCGATGGTTTAAATTATTACGACAACAATGCTGCCCATTCCGGCCAGACATTCACCACCGGTACCAATTCTCAAGGCTATATTATCACTTCTGTCCAAATTGAAACTGATCCCTTTTCTAATCAGGGCGGCAGCGGTGCAGCTCAGCCTTTTTACCTTTATATTTACTCCATCAACACCAATTCCGGGCTGGCTCAAATTGTCCAGACTTACACCAACGGATCTTTTCAATTCACCAAAGGTGACTGGATGCTGTGGAGTGGCTTGAATGTCCCGATGGCTCCCAATAGCGTTTATGCGTACACCTTCGCCAATGACCCAAATGTGTTTAGTTATTGCGGTCTTTATGCCAGCGCCACCAATAATTATCAGGGCGGCCAGCTATGCCTGATTGATCCGGTGAACGGCAGCATCACTTATGACGGAACGAATCCGGCGACGAATAATTCGGCAGTATTCTATCTGACATTGAAAGGGATTGGCCAGCCGGTCCCGAATGCAGTGGCTGTGCCGATTGTGGCTTCACCCTCGAGCGGAGCGCCCGGCACTCAATTCACCCTTACTGAGGATGGTAGCGGCTCTTCGCCTTTGACCTATTATTGGTTCACTGACGGTGGCAGCGGCGGGGCTTTGACAAATGTGCCTGGCATCAACGTGTCAAATCTGGTTGTAACCCCTAGTGCGGCTGGCGTTTATGCGTACCATGTCATCGTCTCGAATGCGCTGAACACTGCCACAAGTGGAGTGGTGTCAATCCAAGTCGTGATACCATCAACCTCTGGCACCGGAATTCTGACCGATATCGGCGCCAATCCTCCCACGCCAGGAGCCTTCGATATTGCTCAGACCAATGGCCTCGTCGGAGGCTATGCGGACACACCGCCAGGGCTGAATTATTATGTAAATAACTCTTCACTCCCCGGCGAGACATTTACCACCGGCAATAATCCGGGTGGTTATACCCTCTCATCAGCAGCCATTCAGTTGGGCACCGATGATGCGTATGCCAGCTGGCCGGCAAATGGACAGGCGTATCTCCTGAACATTTACAATGTTTACAATAGTCAAGGCGGACAATATGCCCAGTTGGACGACAGTATCACGTCACAAACAAACTTTGTGATCACCTTGGGCGTTAGCGAAGGACATTGGTTGCAAATGACTGGCTTGGCCGTCCACTTGCAGCCTAACGCGGTATACGCTTATGCCTTCGGCAATGTTCCGAATGGCGCCGGCTACATCAACCTCGTGGCCGACACTAACACTCCCGCATACTACACGGGCGGTCAGGTCGCCCTACTGCCAGCGGCTGCTGGCCCGATTACCGACAGCACTGCCAATGGATGGAATGGAACATTTGATCTGGGTTTAAGTCCGGCGGCGGCCCCAATCACATTGTCTATTTCGAAGCTCGCTGGTACTCAAGTGCAAGTGCAATGGACAGGAGGTCTTCTGTTACAAGCCTCCTCCGTGAAGGGACCATGGACGACCAATTCAACCACGTCGCCCTACGTCTTTAGCGCCACGTCCGGCACGGCACAGTACTTCCGGGTTTTAAATCCTTAACACCAGGGATATGGGGGAAGCGGTCTCAGTGGCGTGCGGTCGGGTGATCGTACGCCACTGTTTCCCCGGAATAGATGAGCATTTGAATTAAATTAATAAATTAGAGTCGCCAAATGAAATTGAAATCAAGCAAACAATTTAGCGTCAGAGTTTCAGGCTTCACCCTGATCGAATTACTGGTGGTTATTGCAATTATTGCCATTCTGGCAGCAATGTTATTGCCAGCCCTGTCTAGCGCTAAGGAAAAGGCCAAGCGGACCAAATGCCTCAACAATCTAAAACAGATGGGACTGGCGTCTAATATGTATAGCACGGATGCCAATGACTCTCTGGTCTGGCCAAACTGGGGCACCGACCCCTCACCCTGTCCGGCGGGGTGGGAGTTCAAAGGAAGTTTCCAGGGTATTCCTATAATTAGTGAAACGGGTGGGCTTAGTGAGTCTGTCGTTAACGGTTGGAGTCAAAACCGCCTGCATTATCTTACCCAATCAGCGTTCTGGCAGTATATACCCAACGCCGATATTTACATTTGTCCCGATGATTTGACGCCTTCACTTTCCGGGAACTGGACACTGCGTCAAGACACCTTGTCAACCTACGTGATGAATGGCTCGGCGTGCTTTTTTGCCAAGCCTAATGGTCAATATAACTATGCCACAGCCAAAGCTTCGCAAGTCAACCCCTTAAGCTGGCTTATGTGGGAGCCTGATCAACGCCTGGACACCTATGTTTACAATGACGGATCAAACATCCCGGGACCCGACCCACGCTATGGCAGCACGGCTCTTGAAGGCCTCGGCAACTTGCATGTTAAAGGAGGGAATTTGTTGGCCGTCGGTGGTAATGCGCAGTACTCGACACCCGCGGCGTACACAAATGAGCTTTCCATCACGGGGGTAAATCTGCTTTTCTGGAATCAGAAAAGCCCGGATGGACGTTGAATTGACTGAGCCACGCCGACCAAGTCTGATGCACGTGAGGGCTAGTGGTTCTCACCTGCTAAAACCTCTGGTGCTTTCGACGGATCAAACCCCCATTTATTCACTATGCCATCGAAAAGCTGTCCGGTTGGTTTTGACACTTCGTCTTCTTTAGCCGGAGGATTTTTCCCGGGATTTTTATCTACCATCTTATCGACCCTCTTACTCTGCCTGTCAATCGGTGTAACTTACGGACAAACGTTACTAGACCGGGGAAGCGTCGCCCCGACACCCGGGCTTAACGATATTTTCCAATTAAGCGCCTCGGGAAACCAAACATCACCCGACGGTTTGAATTACTATACAGACGACCAGACTGCCCGGGCCGCCGGTGAGCCAGGTCAGACCTTCACCACCGGCACCAATTCCGCCGGCTACACCCTGACCTCTGTTTCGCTTAAGACTGCCGGGTTGGGCTCCTTCAACGGCATAAGCACACCGCAACCTTATTACCTTCATCTGTACTCTGTATCGAGCGGTAGCGTCAGCCTGCTGCAGACGTATACTTCAGCGAATGTCGCCTTCAACGACGGGGACTGGCTGCAATGGACCGGGTTGTCCGCTTCCCTGTCGGCAAACATGACGTATGCCTACTCCTTCGGCAAAGCAAGTTCGACCACCGGTTGGGAAGCGCTCGCTGTCGCCAGCGGAAATCCTTACACCGGCGGTGAAATCGGCCTGATTCTTCCGGGCGGCGGACCGATTACGTTTGGAACGAGTCATGAATTCGACGCCGTATTCGATTTGGGTCTGACACCATCGCTGTTCCCCGCCATTAATCAGCTCAGAGTTTCCCCGACAAATAATGTTTTCAACGGAAATGTTGTAACCTTTACCGCCAGCGTGACCGGCGCCACGCCGCTTTATTTGCAATGGCAGTTCAACAACGGTGGCGGATACGTCAACCTTCCCGGGTCAAACACAAACCTGCTAAGCATTGGCGCCGGCCTTACCAACACTGGAGATTATCAACTAATCGTAACCAACAGTTATGGCGCAATAACAAGCGCTCCGGTGCCGCTTTTCGTGACGCTTGATGTGAATCCGCCAGTGGTTCTAAACGGGTATAGCGTCGACAGCACCAACGTGGAACTGGATTTTTCCAAGCCACTTGACCCGGCCAGCGCGATGAATGTTGCGAACTATGCTTTTACCGATGGGCTCACCATCAGCGGCGCTTCGCTGTCCTCGGCCGGCACGGCGGTTTTGCTCACAACCGCCCCGCTAACTTCTGGCAGCAATTATGTGATCATCATCAATGGGGTGCGAGATCAGTCTGTTCCGCCCAATACGATTGCCACTAATACGCAAGTCACTTTTGGCGCCTCCCCCCGCAACCGGATCTCCCTGGACAACGGCTGGAGATTTCAGCTGGGTGATCCCGCAGACGTGACCACCAACGTGACTTGGTATCCAGAAATCTCTGATTTGGCCAAGCTGGAGGCGAACGAAGTGGGTTCCACGACGAATACCGCTTCTGAATCCTACATGGAAACCATTCGCATTGATCCCGTGGCGACGCAGGCCGGAGAAAACGTTTCCTTTGTCCAGACAAATTACAACGACAGCGGATGGCGATTGTTGAACTTGCCGCACGATTGGGTCGTTGAATTACCGTTCAGTTCCAGTGCTGATGCCGGGCATGGCTTCAAATCTGGAATTTCAGGCTACACGAGCGCAAATACGATCGCCTGGTATCGTCACACCTTCACTTTGCCCGCGCAAGATTCGGGCCAGTCGCAATGGCTGGAATTTGACGGTGTTTATCGCAATTGCCTGGTCTGGTTGAACGGACACATCCTTGGTCGAAACGTTAGTGGCTATTCCAGTTTCTTTTTTGACGTCACCCCCTTTCTCAATCCTGGCGGAACCAATGTCCTGGTGGTGCGTGTGGACGCCAGCCGGTTTGAGGGCTGGTTTTATGAGGGAGCTGGGATTTACCGACATGTCTGGCTCACGACGGAAAATCCCGTGCATGTGGCGGAATGGGGAACTTATGTGACCACCACGTCGCTGGTGGGTTCGAATGCCACAATCACCGTGCAGACAGACGTCACCAATCAGAGCGGAACCGAGTCAGTTAACGGCAGTCTGACGTCGACAATTCTTGATGCCAACAGCAACGCGGTGGCGACTGTCACTTCCTCGATAAACGTGCCGGCTGGCCAGGATTTGATGGTAACGCAAACCGTTAACCTGGCCAATGCCAATTTATGGTCGCTCAACAGCCCCTGCCTTTATAACCTCGCAACCACCGTCAGCAATCAGAGCGTGATTGCCGACCTTTACAACACCCCTTTCGGGATCCGGACAGTTTCGATTGATTCGACCAATGGAGTGTCCATCAACGGTCAACACGTGTGGATCCAAGGCATGTGCAACCATCAGGACATGGCTGGCGTGGGCTCAGCATTACCCGACCGATTGCAATATTACCGCATCGAACGCCTCAAGCAAATGGGGGCAAATGGGTATCGCTCGTCGCACAATGAGCCAACGACCGAATTGCTCAATGCCTGTGATCAGTTGGGGATGCTGGTGCTGGATGAAAACCGCCGCCTGGGGACAAATGCCGAACTGCTGAGTGAGTTGAGTCGTCAAATTCGCCGCGACCGCAATCATCCTTCGGTCTTCATGTGGTCACTCGCCAACGAAGAACCCCTTCAGGGCACTTCCACCGGAGCCTCCATCATTCAGGTCATGCAAAACCTCGTTCACTCACTGGATTCCACCCGACTCTGCACTGCCGCCCTGAATTCCTGGGGCAGCGGCTTTAGTTCCGTTTTGGATGTCAATGGTTTCAATTATCAGCTGGGGCAACAGGATACGTTTCATTCCGGTAACCCTGGCTGGCCCATCATCGGTACGGAGACATCCAGCCTGGTCAGCGATCGGGGAGTTTATACCAACGATACCGTGAATGGTTACGTCTGGGGTTACGACATCGAGAATAGCGCAGTGAACTGGGGAGAGACGGCGGAAGCCTGGTGGCAATACTACTTTGCCCGTCCGTGGTCATCGGGCGGATTTTCCTGGACGGGTTTTGATTATCGCGGCGAGCCGACACCTTACGGTTGGCCCTGCATCAATTCGCATTTTGGGACATTGGACATGTGCGGCTTTCCCAAGGACAACTTTTACTATTATCAAGCTAATTGGACGCTCAAACCCGTGCTGCACGTTTTTCCGCATTGGAATTGGTCAACGACCGGCCAACCGGTCAATGTCTGGGCTTTTGGCAATTGCCAAACGGTGGAACTTTTCACAAATGGCGTCAGCCTGGGGCGCCAGACGTTGCACGCTCTGGGCCATGTGGAATGGGACAATGTGCCATATGCACCAGGAACCTTAGAAGCCATTGGTTATAATAATGGAGTGGCGGTCATCACAAACACCGTCGCAACCACGGAAGTCCCCGCAACTATCGCATTAATACCCGACCGCAGTACTATCTTAGCTGATGGCCGCGATGTTTCCGTGGTAACCGTCCAGATTCGTGACCAGCAGGGGAATGTGCTGCCCACTGCCACCAATCTGGTTAACTTCAATATCACCGGAGGCAGCATCCTGGGGGTTGCCAACGGCGACCCCAGTTCGCACCAGGCCGATAAGGCCAGTAACCAGCGTTCGGCTTTCAATGGTTTGGCCGAAGTCCTTGTTCAATCCTCGCTCGAACCTGGCCCGATCACCCTGACGGCAGCTGCCGCCGGTCTGCCATCCAACAGCGTCACCATTACAGCCGCCGTGTCCCTGCCGCCACCCGCACCGCCGACCGGCGTGGCCGTCGTCGGAAGCGATGCACACCTGGCAGTCAGTTGGGATATCGTACCTGATGCAACCACCTATAACCTCTGGCGCTCCACCGCCAGAGGTGGTCCGTACACACTGGTTGCCGGCAATATCGGAGGAGTAAACCTGGGTTACTTGGATAGCAATGTCGTAAATCTAATTACGTATTATTACGTCGTTACGGCCAATGGCGCGCATGCCAGCGGTACCAGCGACTACTCGGCGGAGGTGAGCGGCATCCCGTCGGCACAAGTCACCGGATTGGCAGCAAGTGTCACCAATGGTCAGATTATATTAAATTGGAACGGATCAGCCGGAGCCGGATACAATGTGAAGCGTTCCACGGTGCCGGGTGGTCCCTACATTACTCTCGCGTCCGCCATCTCGAGCACCAACTACACAGATTCCGACGTGGTCACCTGTCAGAGTTATTTTTACGTGGTTACCATCACCAATGGCAACTATGAGAGTTTGCCCTCGACAGAGGTCTCCGCCAACTTGCCTGGCACGCCCCCACCACAATTCATGAGTACGGATATTGGCACGGTAGGATTTGCTGGCAGCGCCTATTATTGCAATGGAGAATTCACCATCTCAGGTTCCGGCAGCGACATCTGGAATAATAGTGACGCTTTTCAGTTTGATTATGTCTACGTCCCCGTCAGTACCAATTGCGACATTCGCGCACAAGTTTTGAGCGTGGAAAACACTTCCAGCAGCGCCAAGGCAGCCGTGATGATCCGCGAATCGCTTGCCGCCAATTCCAGTCATGCAATGGCCGATGTGCAATCCGGGGCCGGAATTGAATTTATTTGGCGAAACGGGACCGGAGCCAGCGCCAACTCTGCGGTCACCAATGGAGCGCCTCCTGCCTGGGTAAGGTTGACACGCACCAACAACACTTTCACCGCTTATTCATCGACCGACGGCAAGACCTGGACGGAAATCGGAACGCCAACCACCATCAGCATGGCCGTTGGCGCTTATGTCGGTCTGGCCGTCTGCGCGCACAACAACGCGTCGCTCAACACTTCCATTTTTACCAACGTTAGCGCCGATTTTCTTCCCACCAACACTCCGCCGGTGCTGAATCCCGTCGGCAATCAAATCGTCAATGTTGGGCAGGCCGTGGCCCTCACTGCCCAGGCCACGGACACGAACTCTCCTCCCCCGATTCTTACCTTCAGCCTGTTAAATGCACCCGCCACCGCGACCTTCAGCCAAATCAACAATAACAGTGCTACCTTCACTTGGCGCCCCGAGGTGCCGGACGCTAACACCACCAATACCGTGGTGCTGAAAGTCTCGGACAATGGCCTGCCGGTATTAAGCGCCACACAAAATTTCCTGATCACCGTGAATCCCTTGTCGAAACCGACGTTCTCATCATTTGGAGTGATTGATGGCCAATTTACTTTGCAGCTTAATGGGCAAGTCGGGCCTGATTATGAGGTGCAGGTTTCAACAAACCTCTTTGACTGGAGTAATTTGTTTATCGCCAACTCGCCGTCAATGCCGTGGACATGGACAGATACGAACGAGGGACTTTTGCCGGCCCGATTCTATCGCATTAAGATTGGTCCCCCTTTTCCATGAATCGTCCGTACTTTTACAGTGGCGTAACCGATCAGAACGACTGGCGGCAATGCAGAAGAATATCAAGATTATTGCCTGGCTGGCCAATTTCACCTTGAATATTTACGGTGCCCTCAAATATAGTGACTTCAATCGCAACGCGAGTGGCCCAATGCCGGGGCCCAGTAATCAGGATTGTCGCATAGCCGTCGGGGACGGATGTTGGGATTTCAAACGTAACAAAAAAAACTTGTGACCGAACCGAAATCCAGTTGGCCCATCAACATTTTTCTTCCCCTTCCCAGACTGGTTCGAGTTGTTCCCCTCAGCGAGTGGTTTTTTTTCTGGATTTGGATAATATGGCTTTCACTGCCGGCGTCGGGCAGCGCCGGCCAGAGCGTACCGGAACCAAATTGGATCGTCTCGCGCACCTGGCTTCGGGAGCAGGGCTTACCGCAAAATAGCGTCACCTCAATTCTCCAGACCCACGACGGTTACATTTGGATTGGCACCTATAATGGCCTTGCCCGTTTCGACGGGGCGAGGTTTGTTTGCTTTAATAGTGACAACACGCCAGAAATGAGCAGCAGTCGGGTGACCAGCCTGTTCGAAGACTCCAATGGCATTTTATGGATCGGCCACGAAGGTGGAGAGGTTACCCGTTACTCAAACGGCACTTTTCAAGACGTTCCCGTCCCCGGACATTGGCCGACGGGGAGAATTGAATCAATTGGATCAGATGAGTCGGGGGACATCTGGGCATTGAATGAGCGTGGTTGCCTGGCGCGCGTGCGTGACGGGCTCGTTTTAAACGCCGAACCGGGAGGCATGCGTAGTCTGGCGGCAATGGTCAGGTCCGACCGCGGCCACATCTGGATTATGTGTAATGGCAAAGTATCCTCTCTTCAGAACGGAAATTTGCAGCCGTTGAATTTTGATCGCGGCAATACCAACTCGCTCGTACTCGGAATCGGGCTCAGTGCTGAAGGCGGCTTATGGATCGCCGCAGGTGATGCCGTGAGCCGTTTGAAGGATGGGATTTGGGTCGAATCTCGTCCGCTCGGCACCTTTCAGAAAACCCCGTGCTTTTTGAAGGAAATCAAGAATGGGATTGTGGAGATGATCTCGACGGACAAAGGATTGGAGCTCATTTTTCCCGACCAACACATCCAAATCATTGATCTGGGATCCGGCCTCCCCTCCAATTGGGTAACCGCTTTGGGTGAAGACCGCGAGGGAGACCTATGGGTCGGAGCGGGGGGCGCCGGATTGGTGCTCATTCGCGAAAGTATTATCAAGACCATTAAACCGCCAGAAGGCTGGCAAGGACGCGCGGTTTTGTCTCTTTGTAATGGCCGGGACGGGGTGGTCTGGATCGGAACTGAAGGTTTGGGCGTTTACCGTTATCAAGGGGATAACTGGCAAAATTATTCCTACAGCAACGGCCTGGCCAATACCTACGTTTGGTCGGTAAGCGAAGATGCCATGGGTAACCTGTGGGCGGGAACCTGGGGCGGTGGATTTTTTATAAAAGACGGGGACCAATTTGTTCATCCGCCAGGCGAGGATAATTTATTTTTGCCTGTGCCGGTCTTGTTGCCCGACAAATCGGGAGGCATGTATGCCGGAACCGGTAGCGGGCTACTGTATTACCGCGACGGCAAAATAAACTGGCTTCGGGGTATTGGCAACGACCCAACCAACAGTGTGCGATCGCTGCTCAGGGATGAGGACGGCACTATCTGGTATGGGACGGCAGGTGAAGGATTGTTTTGCCTCAGCCACGGAGCCATAAAACAATATCAGAAAAACGACGGACTTCCCAACAACTTCATCCAGTGTTTGCACCGGGATGAAGAAGGGTCGATCTGGATCGGAACCTTGGGCGGGGGGCTTGGCCGGCTGAAACACGGGCAGTTTGCCACGATCGGCCAAAACCAGGGCTTATCAGACAACGTGATCTGCGATATTGAGGACGATGGCCATGGGTACTTCTGGATCAGCTCTTATGGAGGCATTTTTCGGGTCAATAAAACCGAATTAAATCGCTGTGCCAATGGCCTGAGTGGTGCCGTTCATTGTGTTAATTTCGGCATCAGCGACGGGATGCCCACGCTGGAGTGCTCGGGCGGATTCCAGCCAGCGGGGGTCAAGCTGCCCGATGGACGTTTGTGGTTTCCCACCAGCCGCGGGATTGTTCAAGTTGATCCCCAATATACCAAAACCAATACCTTGCCGCCGCCAGTGATTATCGAGGATTTTCTGGTGGATGATCGGGTCCTCAAACGGTCGTCGACCGCTGGAGCGCCGCTGAAAATTGCACCGGGCAACCACCGTTTCGAGTTTCGTTATACCGCCTTAAGCTTTGTGGCGCCGGAACAAGTTCGTTTCCAAAACCGCCTGGATGGATTGAATGCCGGCTGGATCAACGCTGGGGTCAACCGGACCGCAAATTACAATTTTTTGCCGCCCGGGAATTACACCTTTCATGTCATCGCCTGCAACAATGACGGCGTGTGGAACGAAACCGGAGCTTCGCTCGACTTCACGGTACTGCCGTTCTTTTGGCAGACCGCCTGGTTCGACGCGCTGGCGGTGGCTGGAATCATCCTGCTGGTGGTCGTTGCCACTTGGTATAAGGTCCGCAGCGGCATGAAATTAAAATTGGATCTGCTCGAACGCCAACGCTATGTCGAGCGCGAGCGCATGCGCATTGCCCGGGATATCCATGACGACCTCGGTGCCAACCTTACTCGCATCAATCTTTTAAGCCAGACCGCCCAGCGTAGCATGCACGATAAATCCCAGGCCACCAAAACCCTGGATCACATCTCCTCCACCGCCCGGCAACTCACCCGGGCGATGGATGAAATCGTCTGGGCCATCGACCCGCAGCATGACACCCTGGACAGCCTCGCCAGCTACCTCGCCAAACTGATTCAGGAGGTGTTCAGCGGCTCCAATATCCGTTACCGGCTGGACTTCCCCGTGTCGCTGCCCGCATGGCCCCTTACCGCTGAAGTGCGGCACAACCTGTTCCTGGCCTTCAAGGAAGCCCTGCACAACACCCTCAAGCATTCCCGCGCGTCCGAGGTGCAGGTCGCGCTCGCGCTGGGAGAATCGTCTTTCACTTTGAAAGTCACCGACGATGGATGCGGATTCAATGCCGCTTCCCGCATCGATTCACCTCCAACCAAACACCCGCTGCCTCCGCGCCGCAACGGTGTGGCGAACATGCATCAGCGTTTGCGTGAAATTGGCGGTCGATGCGAAATTCAGAGCGAACCCGGTCGCGGCACGCAGGTGACCTTTTTCATACCCGCTCATCGGATCGCAAAAAAATGATCGCCTCACTCCCTGCCAACGCATATTGTCCGCTAAACACGTGACAGGCAAACGTTCGCCACTTTGTCTAAAATAAACAACCATGCTAAACTCTGGACACATTTCCATCCTGCGCCGTGAAAATTAGTGTGTCCATTGTTGAAGACGACAAGCCCGTCAGGGAAATCCTGGCAGGCTGGATCAAGGAGGCTGAGGGTTTTCATTTTATTAGCGCCTTTAGCAACGCCGAAGAAAGCCTTTTGAAGTTGCCCGGCCAAAAACCGGACGTCGTGCTCATGGACATCAATTTGACAGGAATGAGTGGCGTGGAGTGCGTCTGCCAGCTGAAGCCACTAATGCCGCAGACCCAATTCGTGATGCACACGGTGTACGAGGATTCCAACCACATTTTTAAGGCTCTCCAAGCGGGTGCCACCGGCTATCTGCTCAAACAATCCGCGCACGACGAATTGCTCGCCGCGCTCAAATATGTCCACGCCGGTGGTTCACCGATGTCGAGTTACATCGCCCGTCTGGTCACGCAATGCTTCCCCACCCCCACCGGCCAGTCCGATTCCGAAGGCGAGCTTTCCCCCCGCGAGCGCACCGTGCTGGAAATGATGGTCCGCGGTTTCCTTTACAAGGAAATCGCGCATTCCATGGGCATCAGCATACGCACGGTGGACACCTACATTCGCCGGATCTATGAAAAACTTCATGTCCGCTCGCGCGCCCAGGCCGTCGCCAAATTTATCAATATCTCACCGTTGGACGAAAAGCACATGCGAGCGCGTTGACGCCTTCGGAGCAATGCGCGAATCTTTGATAAAGGAGAAATCCAATCAGCGAAGGGAAGCCTGAAAACCGCCGTGCCTGTCTCCGCATTTGGAAGGAAAAGCTACGGAATGGCGGAATTTAGCAATCAAACCATCGGAGCCAAATAAAAATCACAAATAAGGTCCGTGCCGCTTGAGGGCATAAACCCGGATTTTGAAAGCCAAGCTCATGTTTACCTTGATGCGCTTGTATTGGGAACTAATTCGACGCCATTGGGTGGTGGCAGCCTTGGTAGCCACCGCGTTCACAATTATCCTGGGAGAGGCATTTTGGTTTGGAAAACTGCCTCAGCGCTTGGCTTATTTGGGAGCCGTCGCCCTTTCGGTAGTCGTCCTGGACCTGATCAATTATCGTCAAAGTGATCCTGGTTCCCCTCCTCCGCTGCCGGTCCGCCGACCGGGGCTGGAACTGGCCATCGCAGTTGGTTGCCTGGTTATCTCTTTTTGCTTCCTCCTTGGTCATTTCAGCTCCGCCACAATACATTCCACGAGCCCCGCCGTAATTTTATTCCGTCTTGCCGGCGGTCTGCTGGCGCTCAATGTTCCGATTGCCTTGATTGACCTGCTCGTTCTGCGTTATCGCCCATGGAACTTGGGGTATCGCTGCACCCGCCGCAGCGTAATGGCTACCCCGATAATTCTCGTTTTCTTTTTCTCCTTTGCCTATTTGTCCGAAACCAGCTTTACCCTGCGCCAAGCCGTAAGCGAGCAGGGGTCCATTGGGGGCACTATTCTGGCTGCGGTTTTCCTCGCCGCAGTACCCGAGGAATTTTTCCGCATGACTTGGCAGACCCGGTTTGGCGCGTTTTCAGGCAATACCGCCGCCGCCTGGTTTCTAACGGCATCCCTCTGGGTTTTTATGCACCTTCCCAATTTTCACGCCGGTTACACCAGTTGGGCGCCGGCCACCATCGCTTGCTTCAATATGATCCCCTTGGGTTTGCTCTGGGGCTATGTATTGCATCGCACGCGGAGTGTGGTTCCGTCCATGATCTTGCATTGCCTAAACTTTTCCGGTCTGCAAAACTACTAATTCATTTTTCGAGAAATCCATCCAATGCTGTGGTTGGGCGCCCGTCTGCGCCCCAGCAGCTGAGACCGTAATGGCTCCAACTCGCGGCTCCCTCCGGCTCCCAGTAAACCACCCCCAGCCCCTTGCGATCAGGTACGGCACGAACTTTCCGGATCACGGCGGCAATCATGTCGCGCGTATTTTCGGGTTTGCTGTCCTCGCCCCCAATCTCAACAACCATGACTTGTTTGTGGTAGCGGGCTGCCATATCAATCAGGTTTTTGCCGAGATCATCAATGGTCCTGGTGTAATCCGGTTTATTCTTAAGCCAGTAAGGATAGTAAGACATGCCGATCACGTCATATTGGGCATTATATTTTTCCAATTTGTCGAAAAACCAGCGATAGAGGGCACCGTTGTTTCCCTGGTCCAAATGCACGATTACTTTGATTCGTGGATCAACGGCTTTGGTTGCCAGGTAGCCCTGATTGATCAGTTCGACGAGATTTTTCGCGTTGGTCGATGCCCGGCCATCCGGCCAAAGCATGCCATCATGGATTTCGTTGCCAATTTGAACCCACTCCGGCGTGACCCCGCGAGCCTGCAGGCTCTTAAGCACGTCGCTGGTATGATTAAAGACATCCTGCTTGAGCTGGGCAAAATCGTCTTTGGCCCATGCTACCGGCTTATTTTGCTGGTGTGGATCTGTCCAGGAGTCGCTGTAATGAAAATCAATCAGGATACGAAAACCCATTTTTTGAGCTCGCTCCGCCATTTCCAAAACTTCATCGCGGCTGCAATGCCCGCTTCGGGGGTTTTGTGACGGATTAACCCACACACGCAAGCGGATCGTGTTGATGCCATAACTTTTCAGGATATTCAGGCAATCCTCCGGCTTTCCGTTGCGATCATGAAACTGATAACCGGTTGCTTCCATTTGCGGGAGCCATCCCACGTCGGCACCTTTGGCAAAGGGCGCCGCAAAAACCCGGGCGGATGACAAACCAAGGACAAACATAACAGCACCCGCAATAGAGAGCCCAACCCGCACAGAGTCATAAAATGCAGGCAGCGAAGACGATTTTTCGCCGTCGACGTTTTTCGGGCGGAAGCTTGGTTTCGTGATTTTCATTGAATATGAACAGGTCTTGAATCGATGCCTGTTATTGGGAGTCTGGCTTAACCTGGTCAGCTGTTGCCGGCATTCTAATTTTTGTCACATTTCCGCGTTGCCATTGGGGAGGGACGCTTTCAGGACCAAGCGTCTGCTGTACCAGCGCCAGCGAGGATTGATAAAGTTCATTCATAAGTGGCAATGGGCTGCCGAGCGATGGCCGCGCCGGCAACCGGCCCAGCTCAACATCATAACAGGAGAAACGCTGATTCGGATCAAAGCGAAACAGGAGCCGGTAATGTTCACGAACCTCATTGTAGGCCTTGGCCAGATACGCCATCTGTCCGGGGTCGGTTGTGAACATTTCGGCCTCATGCCGAAGATAGCGGTAACGCCAGAGGCTTTCGTCCAAATACCGTTCCACTTGGGCAATCTCCTCGAGCCAGTCCAGCCGCGTGCGCAACTCGGCCAGCTGCGTCGGCCCCAAATCCGGCGCGGCTTCGTCGATATCTTTCTTCATAACCGCGATCTGTCGCAGGCAATCTTCCTTCTCCGCGATTATCCGGTCCACATTCGCCAATGTGGGTTCTAGCGCCGCCTGGCCTTCCGGCCGATAGTACCGATTGGTGTATTTCAGCAAAGTTTCGCGACGGGCGATCGTTGCTGCGAAACCGGAGTTGGTATCATTACCCAGGCCCAATGCCGAAAAAAGCCGATTGATGACCGACTCAGACCGGCGCAGGGCCCGGACCACCGCGGGCGCCGCATTTGACCCAAATATTGGCCGCGCCCATTCCAGCCAGATGTCATCCACTTTCGCGTCCGGGTCCCAGGATAATTCGCGCCAGGCGCGGGCATTGATGCCGTTGATAATGTCCGCGAATAGATCGTAGTGGGGATTTTTCGTTCCGCCGGGAAACAGGCTGACGCCGCCTGAAGACCCAACCAGCCCATGGCTTCGTTTCATCGTCCAGGCCGTGTAATCCACAGTGGACGCGGGTAGAAAAAAGCGTCCGGTGGTCTGGCCTGTGATCTGATATTCCGCCATTTCCTGGTGCGGCGCGGCCCCACCCAATAATTCCGAAAAGGGCGGGTCAGGTTGGCAGTCAGCTTGATAAACCTTGGTCTGGATGCCGATCTCCGCCGGCAATTGGCTGATGACCTTTGCCCAGAGCTGTGTGCCCTCACCGCCCGGGCCGCCGTTCCCCGGCGCATGCACCCATTCATCACCCAGCCAGTGCGGCACTCCCGAAGACCAGGTGCGCACCACCAGCTTGCAGCCAAGCGACTCGGCGACCGCTTGATAATTACTCACGCAGGTGCAAAGTTCGTCTGAAAACTGGTTAAGACCATCCTTGGCACAACGGTCGCACTGGCAATAAATCCCGTAATGATCCCAGAAGGTCGCATATAGCCCGTCGGCATGTGAGCGCAGTATGAATTCATGCACATAAGCCTGAATCAATTTCCACGTCTCGGGGGCGGAAGGACATAGCGAGCCTTTTTCCCAGGAATGTTCCTCATCAGTTCCTCGTGCTGCCGGATAAGCATTGATCGCGGCGGCATAAAGTGCTGGTGACCAAAGGCGAAAATCGTTTCCGTAGAGTAAGGGATAATATTCCACGTCCGCCGCGTGGCACGCCTTCGCAAGACGTCGATGCTTCTCCTCTGCGTCGGCAGCCTCCCGGTCCAATGACGCCTTGTCTGCTGAACTAAGCCCGTCATATACCTCGGGCAAACTGTCACTCAAAGTCACGGGCGCATCCGACGGCCCAATGATTGCATTGACCCCAAGCGTCGCGACATATTCCGGCATGGACATCCGGCCATGCAAGGCTGCGGAGCGAAAAGCAAAGGCAGGATGTCGCACAAACATTCCGTTTGTCCGGTCTCGCCAGAGGTCAAAATCACCGGCGGCAAACAACAGGGCGCGCGGACGCTGTCCGTAAATCCGAACGGATCCATTCGTAAAAATGATGCCATAGCCATCCGCAGGCAAGGCCGGCCCTGTCAGGCCCAACAAGGCGGCGTCTGCAATGCCCGGTAAATTGGTGGTAAGCAGGATCTCGCCGGCGCTGAGTTCATTTGGCAAGGAAGCTGAAACAATGTTTGATTCGTCCAGGGAAAGATCACGGGCTAGAAGTTGAGCGGCCGAGAGCAGCGCAGGATGACTATTCTCGGGCACAACGATTTTTTGAACCACTGATCCGACAGCCCTGGTGGGCGCGGACCAGCAAAGCAATCCCAGCGACGCGACAACCAAAACTCTTTTCAGTGAATGTCTATTCATATATGACGGCCTGCTCATCAGAGATTTAGTGAGGTTCCATAGATTAACCAACCTCACCGTCAATTGGAAGACGGAGGCCAATGTCAGCTTGTTTCATTTTTGTTCCCCGGTCACGCCCCGCGAAGATTGATCTCGCAACTGCGTCAACGTGACCGGCCCAAGCAGCCCGCATGCCGTCACCGGCCAGCCGGACGCGTCGAACGATCGGTACTCCTCATTCACAAAATTGATGTCCTTGAAAATCTTCCATTTCACGCCGCGGCGGTCCAAGTCACGGATGCGATTGGCGTCAACGCTCGTCACCTCGATTTCCAGCCGGTTGCCGGTCGGCTTCAGATTATCAACTACCACGCGAAACGGCGGAAGGATCAACGTGCCGTAATCCTTGCCGTTCAATCGTAAGTGTGCGCTTTGCCGGACGTCCCCAAGATTGAGGAAATAAGATTCCCCCTTCGTCACCGAAGCATCAAAGGTGACTTCATATCGGGCGGTGCCGCCAAAAGCCTGTGCCGCGCTGCCGCCCAAAACGGTCCACGACGCGAGATTGGTGAATTGTAAATCTGTCGGCTGAGACGGTCCGCCCTCAATGAATTTTACGTTCCATGCACCGGAGATTTCGACCGGCTGACCGTTCGTTTGCCAATACTTCCAAGCCGGGCCATCGACGATTCTGTCGGCGAAGGCACGGAGGACCACGGAAGCTCCGGCAGCAAGTTGCAGACGAACCTCCGTTCTATTTCCCACATTCTCCCGCACTGGCGCCACACCGGAAATGCCCGTCATTGGATCAAGCACGCCCACGGATTTGGCGGGATGGGCAAGACTAATCCAGCCGTCGAAATCGCTGGATCTGCGATTGGCGACGAAATATTGCCAACCACCGTCGAACGTTCGGCGCTCGAAGGACAATCCCTGGCTGGCAATTTCATCCGCGTGGCATTGAGCGATAAGCAATTGAACCTCAAGATTTCCAACCAAAACGCGACCATCGCCAATTTTATCAATGCCATCCCCGCTGCCCATCAAAGTGTTCTTTTGTAAAATAGAGTTTAGAAGTTGATTGTACACTTTCCTTCTTTTTTCCAAATCACCCCAACCTGGCACGTCAGCTGGCAATTGTTTTTCAAACATTACCGTTGCTCCGTTTTTCGCCAGGACAAGAAGCTGCTTAAACGTTTCCAGCGGCATGTATTTGCATTCCGGCACGACAATTACCTTGTAGTAACTCCCGGGCAACTGGATGTTTCCATTCAAAACTTTTGCCGCTTGCAGCTGCCGGTCGGAGACGTAGTCGAAAGTGTAGCCGCGGTTCCACAATTCATGTGCGGTTTTGCCAATCGGTTGTTTCTCAAACCAATCCGCCTCGCTGACGGTCATCGGCTGCAACCGGCCCGCTGGGTTGCTCCAAAAATCCGCGACTGGCCAATACAGCAAAACGTCATGGTCAGGTTTGCCGGCCTGCAAAATCGACTGGCACCGCGCGATGTATTCATTGAGCGCCGGGAAATCGTGCCAGATGGAGTTGCGCGGGTTCATTTCCGTCGAGGCGTAAAACAACCAGCCCGGCCACGGCGCGTCCTCCGGCGAATAGCAGGCACCGTGGTAGTAGATGTGGTTCACCCCGGCCAGGAACATTTCATCGGCGAGTAATTTCAGGTCGGCGAGCGTTTCCGTAAAATGTTCATTCAACCAGGTGCCGGTCTCCGCGCCCGTCAATCGTCTCCCCTGCGTGTGCGCCGCGGACGACGCGAATTTTGAGAGGAGAATGCTCCGGTCGTTGTGAAACATTTCCGTCTCCGGGATGTCCGCGTCACCGTAAAGATCCAGCCAGTTGCCGGGCGTGCCGTGGGCCTGATAAATCGCTTCAAAATCGTTCCGATGCGCCCAATTAATCCACGCCGGCTCGGATTGAACAGCCATGATCTCCGAAACCGTGCAGCGATAATCATATTTAACCCTTGCGGCCCGATCATCCAGCTCTTTGCCAAAGAGCGCGGGTAATTCATTCTGCAGCCTGTAACCACGCAGCCGCTCAAATTGCTTGAGAAAATCCGGTGACCAATCTGTATGGTATTCGTAGGAATCCTGGAACACCGCTTGCGGTTTGGCCTTGGCATGACCCGCAAAAGCCGCGTCGAACCATTTCAACCAGTCTTGCAAGGCTTGCGGATAAAGCGGATTTAGCATCCAGCCTTCACCTCCGGGCGCGGCACGTTTCACTTTCTGACCTGAGGGCTTTTGCGAAATGGCATAGATCGTCCACTTTCCGTCCGGTCCTGAGCTTATGACCGTGTCCCCTGCCGGAGAGAACAGCACCTCACCATTCGTGGTGATCAAATCTTTAAGGTCTATCGATTTTCCATCCGGCCCAAAAGCAACCAGCGCCTGAATGGTAGCGAGATTAAACTTTTCTTCCAGCCTTTCCCCGGCGTTAAGCCCATATGTTTTCAGAACCACGCTCGCATTCGCATCCGAATCGCTGACCGTCGGGCCGCCGAAACACCAGCCAGAACCAAGTGACATGGCAGTTCCCATGCCGAGACGCCCTGCCTCACCCACCGTGTAGCCCATCAGGTCCAACCATCGAGGGCTGAGATAAGGGATCTCACGCGCCTCCGCGCCGTTGACGCCGTAAATGGTCGTGATCTGCACACCGCCAAGGCCGGCATCATGAAATTGTTTTAACTGCCGCGCGATGTTTGTCTCATCCACTGCGCTGCCATGCCACCACCACCAAGTCCATGGACGCGCTTGCGCCGTCAACGGTGGCCAACCCAAGTCGTTCGACCCGGCATAGGTGCAGGTCGCGGTTATGGTAATCAGTGCAACGAACAGACCATTGAAAAAATGCCGGGTAAGTGCCATGCGAACCTGCAAACCATGACAACCAGTACCCGAATTTAAATTAATCATGGAGGATTTTTATTCTGGTTGCCCGCTTTCAACCGCACGCCAAAAGTTCAAATTCACTATCGAGACATGGAACTGGTAAAAAGTATCCCGCCCCCGTCAACCTGGCAATCTGCAAACCGAAAATTGACCCCTTCACATTTGTATGGCTTGTTTTTAAGTCACCTATCCGCGACTCTAAACGTCTAAAGCAAGACGCCTCATGCACCTCCGCCGCTTCGCTTTTCTGGCCTTGACCTTCCTGCTGCCGCAGGTCGCACCCGCACGCCTGACTGAAAGCTTTGACGCCGGCTGGCTTTTTCTCAAGGCCGATGCGCCGGGTGCGGAGCAAATTCAATTCGACGATTCCAGCTGGCGTGAAGTGAAGCTACCGCATGACTGGAGCATCCAAGGCCCCTTTTCCCCAACGAACAGAACCGGTGGCGCGGGCGCATTTCTACCTTCCGGAATCAGTTGGTATCGCCGCCACTTTTCACTTCCAGCAACTGGTTCGAACGCTTGTGTCCTCATTGAATTTGACGGTGTCATGGCCAATAGCGATGTCTGGATCAATGGTTTTCACCTCGGACATCGGCCAAATGGCTATGTCAGTTTCAGCTACGAACTCACCGGCCATCTGCTTCCCGGCGACAGCAACCTCCTCGCCGTTCGTACCGACACCGCCGATCAGCCCTCTTCGCGCTGGTACTCCGGCGCGGGCATTTACCGGCAGGTCAGGCTGGTGGTGACGGAGCCGCTCCATCTTGAAGAGTACGGAGTTTTCGTTTCCACGCCTCAAGTTTCCCCAACCATGGCCGCGGTGAGCATTCAGACCTCGCTGACAAACGAATCCGATTTTCCGCGCGAGGTTACTCTTAAAAACAGCCTCTTATCCCCCACCGGAAACATCCTGGGGACTAGCGAATCCCCAATCACCATTGCCGGCCAATCCGCATGCCAGCTCCATCAGCAGATTGAATTTCCCAATCCTCATCTCTGGTCACTCGGTGACCCGCAGATTTATCAAAACGTTACCCAAATCCGAGATAAGAATACCCTTTTGGACTCGCAAACCAACGCGTTCGGCATCCGTGACGCGAGGTTTGATCCCGCCACCGGTTTCTGGCTGAATGGGCAAAACCTGAAGATCAAAGGTGTCTGTCTGCACGCCGATGGCGGGGCGTTTGGCATAGCAGTGCCGCTTTCCATCTGGGAGGCGCGTTTGAAAAGCTTGAAATTACTGGGCGTAAATGCCATCCGCACCGCGCACAATCCCCCGGGCCAGGAGTTTCTCGATTTGTGCGACCGCCTGGGCATCCTGGTGATGGACGAGTTTTTTGATTGCTGGACTGTGGGGAAAAACCCTTACGACTATCACCTTGATTTCGACGATTGGTCCAAAGCGGACGAAAGCGATACTATCCGGCGCGACCGCAATCATCCGAGCGTGATTCTCTACAGCGTCGGCAACGAAATTCACGACACTCCCAGGCAGGAACTCGCCAAGCACATTTTGCGCGGACTGGTTGCTGTGGCGCATGAGGCGGATCCCACCCGGCCCGTGACCATGGCTTTATTCAGGCCGAACGCCAGCCACGATTATGATGACGGATTGGCGGACCTGCTCGATGTTGTGGGCCAGAATTATCGCGAGTCGGAAATCCTCGCCGCCCACGCGCAAAAGCCGTCACGGATCATCCTCGGCACCGAAAACGGCCACAACCGCGCAAGCTGGGTCGCACTGCGGGACAATCCGCCCTACGCCGGACAGTTTTTGTGGACCGGGGTTGATTATCTGGGAGAGTCGCGGCGCTGGCCCGCTGTTGGCTACGGCTCGGGACTACTCGATCGCACCGGACTGATCCGTCCACTCGCTCGGGAACGTCAGAGCTGGTGGGCCACCGCGCCCATGGTCGCCATCACCCGCCGCCTCGCCCCGACCGACGCGATGCCGAAAGATCCCGGCTACGGTGCGGAAGAACGGCACACACAGGTTTTATTTGCCGACTGGACCCCGCAAAACCCCCTGCCTCACTACGAAAACGTGGAGGTTTATTCCAATTGCAAGGAGGTCGAACTATTCCTCAACGGCCAGTCTCTCGGCACCAAAAGTCTCAACCCTGACGCGTCGTCCCGAAACTGGCAGGTACCGTTTGCACCGGGCACGCTTCGTGCGAATGGGCGAAACGACGACACAATTGTCGCCACAGACGAATTAAAAACCGCCGGCAACCCGGCAAAGGTTGTCCTGGTTGCCGCGACCAATAAATTGTCGCCGGACTGGGATGACGTGGCCATCGTGCGTGCCGAAATCACCGATGCCGCCGGAGTTGAAATACCGCGCGCTAAAAACGTGATTTCTTTCAAGGTTTCCGGGCCGGGCACGATTGCCGCCGTGGACAACGGCGACAATGCGGGTCATGAACGGTTCCAAGCATCGACGATTCACGCCTTTCAGGGCAACTGCGTGGCATATGTGAGGGCTACTGCTTCGGCTGGTCAGATCGTTCTCCGCGCTAGCGCCAACGGACTGACGCCCGACATCATCATTCTCGACGCGTCGCCACAATTGACTAAATGAAAACGACGAGTCGCTACCGGCAACATGATGAATTGTGGCTTAGCCTCATCACATCGATCCTGTTTCTCGTGATCCTGCCGGTTTGCGTCCCGGCCCAATCTTCCATTCCAACGGTTCACGCCCGCTATCCGGCCGCTAAACCAGCCAACCCTGCCCTGCCCACTCTATTTATCATTGGCGACTCCACAGTGCATAACGGACTCGGCCTTGGCACCAACCGCCAATGGGGTTGGGGCGAATTCATCGCGCCCTTTTTCAACACCAATCGCTTGAACGTCCTCAACTGCGCGCTTGGCGGCCGAAGCAGCCGCACCTTTTACCGCGACCAGTGGCCGCCCGTGCTGGCGATGGTCAAGCCCGGCGATTTCGTCATCATGCAGTTCGGACACAATGATTCCAGCGCAATCAATGACACCAACCGCGCCCGCGGCACGATCAAGGGAATTGGCGACGAGACCCAGACCATAACCAATCTGCTGACACACAAATTTGAGGTCGTTCATTCATTTGGCTGGTACGAGAAGCAGATAATCACCGAGGCGCGAGCCATGGGAGCCACTCCCATGGTTTGTTCAATGATTCCACGCAACCTCTGGATAAATGGCCATGCTAGGCGGAATAAAACCGATTATGCCGGGTGGGCTGGACGGGTGGCCCAATCTGAAAATGCTCCCTTCCTCGATATCAACGAAATCATCGCCCGCCAATACGACCAGCTCGGCAGGGAAAAAGTGCGGCCACTCTTCATCATTGGCGCGGGGCCACACACTAGTCTGGCAGGAGCCCAAACGAATGCCATTTGTGTCATTGCGGCTCTCAAAGGCTTGAATCAAAATCCGCTCGAACCCTATTTCTCCGATCAGGCACGAACCGTTTCCGCTCAAGCACCCGATAAAACCAGGTAATCTATGAGATCATTTCGGGAGTTTAGTTTCGTTTTTCTCTTCTGCCTGATGCTGGCCGCCAGTAACGCAGCGAGTCCAGCATTGCCTGTTTTAAAATTCAACTTCGGCTGGCAGACGGAACCGGGCTGGACTCTGGTTTCACCCACAAATGTTTACTCTGATACCAGCGGCTATGGTACTGAGCCCGGCGCAGCAATTTACGGCACTCGTTTTGCCGCCAGTGACCAGCCTTTTTACTTCTCCGCCAGGTTGCCGGAAGGAAATTACCGCATCACTGCAACTTTTGGCGGTGATACTTTGTCGATCAACACGGTGAAAGCGGAACTGCGCCGGCTCATGCTGGAAAACATCCGGGCCGCCGCCGGAGAATCCACCTCGCGCACCTTCACCGTCAATGTCCGCATACCGGATATTTCCGACCACAGCCAAGTGCATCTTAAATCGCGTGAACGGACCTCCGAGATGTGGGATTGGGACGATAAGCTCACGTTGGAGTTCAACGGGATCCATCCTAGCGTGCGTTCCCTGGTCATCGAACCGGCCCGCGTGCCCACCATATTCTTAGCCGGAGATTCCACTGTCTGCGACCAACCGGCCGAGCCTTGGAATAGCTGGGGCCAGATGTTGCCACGCTTCTTCAAGCCGGAGATTGCCGTGGCCAACTATGCCGAATCCGGCGAGACCATCGCCAGTTCATTGCGCGAGCAGCGCTTTGAAAAAATCTTCAGCCGGATGCAAACTGGTGATTATTTGTTCGTGCAGTTCGGCCATAACGATCAGAAAAGCAAAGCCACCAACGCACTGACCCTTTACCGGGCGGACCTGGATCAAGTTATTGAGCGCACACGCGCTCTCGGCGGCACTCCGGTACTTGTGACTTCGATGGAACGCAAAGCGGGCGTGGATCGCGACACGCTGGCCGGCTATCCCAATACGGTCCGCGCTATAGCCAGGGAAAATCACACGGCGTTCATTGATCTGAATGCAATGAGCAAACTCTTTTACCGCGCGCTCGGGGCCGATTTGAACCAGGCCTTTCAAGACGGCACGCATCACAACAATTATGGCAGCTACGAACTCGCCAAATGCGTCCTCGTTGGTATCAAGCGCGCTAAACTGCCGATCGCAGATTTAATCCTCGATGACTTCGGCGATTTTAATCCGGCCCACCCCGATCCCGTCGCCGATTTTCAGATGCCCGCCAGCCCCATCCACTCCCTCGCCAAGCCGCTGGGTAATTAAGTGCGCCGTCAAACCTCAATAAGCAGGGCGCAGGGGCGAACTATGCGATTCGGCGTAGAGTCAGGGTAGAATTCAGGCACAACAAGCGTGCCTCGTTCATTATTCCGATGAATAGGAACATTTTCGACGTGAGAGTTTGGCACAAAAGCCCTTGACAAAATTAATGGATCTGTCAGCATAAACTCATAACACAGTTGACTTTAAGTGGAGGGTAATTATGAATATCAAAGCCAATTTGAAAATCACATTCCTCCTCTCCTCCCTTTTTAGCGCATCCGTCAATTCAGGGTTTTCTCAAACATTTGCCGATTTGGATTTCGAGAATCCAAACCTTGTATCTGATCCAAATGATCTTGGTTTTGCCGATTTCTTTTATGCCTCGTGTGCCATACCTGGCTGGACCGCTTATACAGACGGCAATCCATAACCAGCTATTATATACTATGGTTTCTCTTTAAGCCGTGGTTTCGTTACGTTAGTTGGTCCGGATTCTGGATGGCCAGCAATTCAAGGTGATTGTTATTTGTATCTGATGGGTGCAACTTACCCAGGTAACCAAACTACTACTGGGGTTGGACAAACTGGGCAAATCCCTGCCTCAGCCAGATCTATCACTTTTTGGGGTGATTTTTCCAGCTTTCCAAACACAGTGTCTTTTGCCGGAAATCCATTAACCGTCAGCGTCATCGCAACGACCCCGGATTATGATATTTATCAAGCTGATATTTCCCAGTACGCCGGGCAAACCGGATAATTACTTTTTGCAACATCCTTGGGCGGCTTTATGACGCTCGACAACATTCAGTTTTCCACGATAGCCGTTCCCGAAGCGAATTCGTTCGGGTTGTATAGTTTGGGTAGATTGTTCGTTGCCTGCTGCACTGGCGGAAAGGTTTGCGGTAGAAGCAATTAGATTTCCAAGCGTAATTATTCGCTAGTGGATCTCACATTGTCAGTATTTGCTGGGGACGGGTATCAGGGAATTAAACCAACCTGAGGGGCGAGAAGCTGCCGGGGTCAGTCGGGTAGCCCCTTTTACCCTCAAAATACTACCCCCCATTTCCCATCCGTTTTCAGTACGAGGCTCCTTGGCGTTCGTCCCTCTTTTGATCCTAGCCACTTATGGCTATGGCTGCTTTCACTGAAAGCGGGGAGGACGTTTTGTCAAGTCTCGCATCACTCCAGCCCAGAGAATATAAGCCAAAGAAAGCACGGGAACCAACCACGTGGGATACAGCTGATGTGCCTCGGCCACTGTCACGCCATAAGCCGCCGCCACCCACACATCGATTCGCAGGTTAAGCGCCAGCAACATCGCCACGCAGCAGGTGCCCAGGTGCGAGCTACTGGCCCGCGCGACCTCTGCGCCGATCTTGCCCCGGATGCGAATAAAAGCCAATAAACATAATACCGCTGCCGTTCCCGCGATCGTGTACGCGGCCATGAGATCATCCGCCCTCCACGCCACTCGAATCAATGGTGAAAAGAGCGCAACATGAACGCCCGCCACGACGGTCGCCAGCGTGGCCGAATTCATGGGCGCAGCCGAGGATTTCACTGTTTCGCCGGTCGCCAGCCGTCTCGTGCCAAAAGCCAGATTCCGCCCGGCCATCAGGCTCATCGCCGCAGTAATGGCGCAGCAAAAGGCAAACCAGAATAGCGCTTTAGCCACAAAACAGGTTTGGCTGCTCCATTGCAGCTGGTTTCCCATCGAACTTACGGCCACCTCCCCACCCCAGGCCGTCCCGATGACAACCACCCAGAACAGGATGGCTTGCGCCATCATGATCGCCCGCAACCGGGGATTGGTTGTGGCCGCGCGGATGATCAAACATTGCGCCCCGACGCCAGCAGCAATGCCAAGGAACGGCGCGAGTGACGCCAGCCATATGCCCATAAAACCTGATTTTGCCGCCGCAGTGCCTTTGGCCCCCGCGCCCATCCCAAGTGTCGTTGCGGAGCCTGCCGCCAGCGGCAGAGCTGCGAGCACCGCCCCCGAAAACGCCTGGCCCGGCGCGGTCTGGCGCAACGCCCCTTCCACGAACTTTGCGATTTCCGCGTGCAATAGCTTTCGCCCTCGCGAGAGCCGCTGCCGCACCGCTTCCTCGGTCAATTCCAGGACCTCCGCCACCCGCTCCACGGACTCGTGCTCGCGGTAAAACAGGATGAGCGGTTCCCGATAGATTTCCGGTATGCATTCCAGTGAGCGCCAGAGAATTGCTTCCTCCTCGCGGCTAATCACCTGAGCCAGCGGCTCTGCCTCAAGGGTGGCCGTTTCTGCCGCGGTCTCCAATTGGTCTGCTGCGTGAACCGGTTCGTGTTCCTGTCTCCTCAGGGTGCGGTGGCTGAGATTTCTTACAATGCCGCAAAGCCAGGAGCGCAGCTTTCCCGGTTCGCGCAATTCCGGAAGTTGCTTCCACGCAGTGACAAAGGTTTCCTGCGATAAATCCTCGCTTTGCGTCAAACTGCCCGTGGCACTGTAAGCCAGGGCACAAATCAAGTTCTGATAGCGCACGACAATCTGGCCGAAAGCGCTTAGATTTCCGGCTAAACTCTGCGTTACGAGCTCCGTATCGCTGTTTTCCAATTCCGGCATGGTTCTGGATGTAATCATATCACCGTGTAAGTGCCAAGACAGGCCAAAACTGTGACAGACAATCTGCGCGGCATTGCCCATTTATTATTCGTCTTTGAATTAAGAACTTCCCGGCGATTGCCCATTTTTATTTCTAAACCCCGCATTTTTGCAGTATGCTGAAGATGGTGGAACAGTTGACTGCCACGTGAGTTATGAAAATTCTTCTTGTTAGCCCGAAGACGCCTGACACGTTCTGGAGCTTCAAACACGCTGTTCACTTCGTTTCCCGCAAGGCATCCATGCCTCCATTGGGCCTCCTGACCGTGGCAGCCATGCTTCCCCGGGACTGGAATCTTAAATTGGTGGATGCCAACGTGAGCCGGCTCCGGGACGAGGATCTCCAGTGGGCGGATTATGTGCTCCTGGGCGCCATGATCGTTCAGAAGGATTCTGTCCACGAAATCGCCGCTCGTTGCGCGGCTTTGGGAAAAACCGTCATCGCCGGGGGGCCGTTGTTCACCACCGGTCACGAGGCGTTTCCGCAGATCCAGCATTTTGTTTTGGGTGAGGCCGAGGAAATTATGCCGCAGGTGGTGGAAGATATGCGTCAGGCTCGCGTGCAGCCTCTTTACCAGGCCCCGCATCGCCCCGATGTGACGCACACGCCGATTCCACGCTGGGATCTGATTGATTTCCAGAATTACGTAACCCTGTCCGCCCAATTCTCGCGCGGGTGCCCCTTTGATTGCGAATTTTGCGATATCATCGTCATGAACGGACGCCTGCCCCGCCTCAAAACCCCGGAACAATTCATAGCGGAACTTGACGTGTTGCGACTGCGGGGATGGGAGGACATGGTTTTTATTGTGGACGACAATTTCATCGGCAACAAACCGCGCACGAAAGCTCTCCTGCATAGTCTGATTGAATGGCGCGCACGCACGCGAACAAAAATCCGGTTTCTTGCCGAAGCGTCCATGAACCTGGCCGACGACCCGGAGTTGTACGAGCTGATGGTGCAAGCCGGATTCAAAAAGGTCTTCGTGGGGATTGAAACCCCGTCCCTCGAAGCGCTGGCCGAGTGCCACAAGGTCCAAAATCGCAACCGTGACCTGGTTGCCTCCGTGCAAACCCTGCAAAGTGCGGGCTTGGAAGTCATGGGAGGCTTTATCGTGGGCTTCGACAGCGACAAGAAAGACATCTTCAAGCGGCAATTTGAATTCATCCAACGCTCCGGAGTCGCAACCGCCATGGTGGGACTGCTAACGGCATTGCCACAGACACGATTGTGGCATCGGTTAAAACGCGAGGGCCGGTTGGAAATGGAAAGTTCCGGCAACAACCTTGATGCGGAAATGAATTTTCAACCGAAGATGAACCGCGAGTTTCTGCAGACAGGCTACCGTGAGCTCATGAAGAAACTTTACGAGCCACACAATTATTACCAGCGGGTCCGAACCTTTTTAAAACGCCATACCACCACCGGCCCGCGTCGGCGACTTTCTCGTGCCGAGGTGATGGCCTTTCTGAAATCCTTCTGGATGCTGGGGATGTGGCATCGCGGTCGCGTGGGTTATTGGCGACTTTTCTGGGGCACGCTACTCCGGCGCCCGCGTAAATTTCCCCAGGCCATCGAACTCGCCATCATCGGCTATCATTTCCGCTGTGTCGCCCGGAAACTTTGACTATTCCGCTGCGGGTTCCCAAACCGGAAAGAATCCCCAGGCACGTTCCCGCAGGAAACTGGACAATCGACGGATTCGGAGTTAGTGCTTTTTCATGGCAGCGGCAACTCAAGTTCAAAAGAATTTGCAGGCGGCGATGCGTGAAGCATTGCGCATTCAAGTCCGTTTTGTGGCCGAACCTCTTTTTGCCAAGACTGGCCGCGGTTACCTCAAAAGCGAAGGTGTATCCACCCTCCAAAACATCGAATCGAATCTGCGACGCCGTCCAACCAAGTCCGAGTCGATATAAAATGGCAGTGACCGAACATTGGCTCTGGAAACCCCGGTGACGATCAACGCCGGTTTGCATCAGCTAAAGAAAGCTCTTCGCACAACCCCTTCCGCCACATTTTCATTGCAAAATGACGTAAGTTATTATTAAAGTTAATAAAAGGAACATGCGTTAATGAAACTTATTATCCAGCGGGTTTTGTTGCTGAGCGTCTTATTGCTCCCCATCCTTTCCCCGGCACAGACCTATCAAGACATCTACGGGTTTTCACTCTACTCCGGTTTTCCCGGGGCGAATAGCGACGGTGCCCTGCCATATTGCGCCCTGGCCCTGTCTGGCAATACCCTGTATGGGACCACTTACGAAGGGGGCACTAACGGCACGGGAGCGATTTTCTCCGTCCGCACCGATGGCTCAAGCTTTACCAACCTGCACTCCTTTTCCGCCCTTTCCGCTAGTTTCTACGGAGATAATAGCGACGGCGCCCAGCCGTATGACACCCTGCTTTTATCCAGTAACATGCTTTACGGCACGGCGTCGATCGGCGGCACGGCGGGCTTCGGGACATTATTTCGGATCAAGACCGACGGTTCCAGTTTTACTAATTTGCATAACTTTACGGATGGCGCGGGCACTCCCCGGGCCGAATTGATTCTCTCCAGCAATGTCCTGTATGGCACAACCGATTCCGGTGGTAATGGCTATGGCTCGGTGTTCAGGATCAACACCGACGGCACCGATTTTACGAATCTTCACAGTTTCACCACCTTCACAAACGACGCGTTTGCCCCGGCCGGCGGCCTGGCGATATCGGGCAGCTCGCTGTATGGCACCGCCGAAAGTGGTGGCCTCTTGGGAGGAGGCGTCGTCTTCACCGTGAGCACCGGGGGAAAGGGCTATACCAATTTGTTTAATTTCCAAGGGCATGTCGGACAGGGACAAATTTCAACCAACAACACTGGCGGACAGCCTTACGCCAGCCTGCTCCTGATTAGCAACAGACTTTATGGCACCACACTTGACGGTGGCACCAACGGTAATGGTGTTCTTTTTGCCATTAATACCAGCGGCACGGGATTCACGAACCTGCATACTTTCGCTGCCGCTTCCTCCGGTTCCACAAACGCGGACGGGGCTTCCCCCGGTTGCAAGCTGCTTTTGATCGGTAGCAGCCTTTATGGAACGGCTCCCAATTCCGGACTGAATGGTTACGGGACGGTGTTCGCCATCAACACCAACGGTTCAAACTTCAGAGTGGTCTATCAATTCGTGGACATTCCCGGCGTCGGCTATCTTGACACCGGGGGCGCCAGCCCCTTTGGCGGGCTGATTTTTACGAACGGCACGGTCTATGGAACAACCTTGGAAGGAGGGGGTTATGACGGGAATGTTTACTCCTTGAACCTGTCCATCCCGCTTTCAAGTCAAAGCATCGGTGGCAATCTGGTGCTGCACTGGTCCGATCCGTCGTTTTCCATTCAGGCTTCGCCGACTTTAACGGGCCCCTTCACCAATGTTCCCAACGCCACGAGTCCATTCACCAACACGCCTGCTGCCGGCCAGCAATTTTTCCGCTTGGTGGCGAATTAAGGTGTGAAGAATCTTGAACATTGACCAAACGAGTGCATCAAAAAAAGCTAATCATTCTCCCGAATTATCTCCATTCTTTCTGTTTCTTCCGACGATATTTAGCCTCAGTGATCCTCCTGTCGTGCTTCTTCCTCGTGATTGCCCTTTGCGAGTCTAGCCAAGCACAAGACGTCAACGCACGCTTTCCCGATCCCGCCACCGTGAACGCCGATTATCCCGATGATGTGCAGCGCTACGCCGCATTCTCGATCCTGAACGACGCCTTAATGGCGGATGCGCCCAAACCCATGTCCAGTGCCAATTATCAAAAAAGTTCTGCCTACATGGCGACTTACAACGCCATCGACGGCCAGCATATGATGGCGGGTATTCAATCTCAGGCTTACAAAGCTTGGGCGGCGCAGAGGGACAAAAAAATTGATGACTTCACTTTCCGGCGATCCGTGCTGGAAAAATACCAGCTCACCTCGTTGCAACCCATCGCCCGCCCGCCCCCGCCAACTTATGCCGCGCCACCATCCGGTGACGTTCAGATCCCGGGACAGATCTACCGCGCACCCGCTGCCCCGGGGCACCAACTATTCTTGTATGCCATGCCCCTGGCCCTTGTGAGCTGGGCGGGGATGGTCGTCGCACCCTGGCTGCTGATGTGTCGCTCCGGCACCAAAAGTCGTTTCGCCAAACCTCCGCTTTTGGAGAAAATCGACGGCTTGCCCCAATTGCCGGAATCGCTGCAAGTCATCGAATTGCCCGGCGTGCGTTATTTCGCCAAAACTTTTACGGGCCTCCTGCTCAATAAGGAGACGACCGTTCGTTCCTCCTCCTTTACTACCACCACCCCGGAACGAATCGAAACCATCGGCAACACCATCCATCGTACCCCTGGTGAAACAACCACCTCCTATTTCAGCTCCCGCACCGACTCCCTGCGCATGCGCACACCCGATGGCCGTGAAAGCACCTGGACCCTCACCGGCAATAGTGGAGATCGAGTTTTCAACGGCCAGATCCTCTCTGGCATTGCCCACCCCGTCAAAAACGACTTCTTCGAATTCGTGCTCGTCTACAATCACAACACCTCCGAATTCGTGCGCGTGGAAGAGGGCCTCACCAACGCCCATCGCGCCGGCTGGATCACGGGTTGGCTGGCGCAGCCAGTCTCCGTGCTGGTCGGGACACCCGGCTTTGCCATCGTTATCGGCTATTTTCTCACCGAACCGCCGCCTATCATTCAAATCGGCTGGGACATGAGCGGTGTCATTCTGCTATTAATGGCCGGTTTCTGTTCCCTCACTGTGGCGTTTTTCCTGGTCAACGCGTTGAAAGCCAGGCTCGTCAACCGCCGGAGTGCGCGGTTGCTCGCCCAATACGGGCCGCCCTTCCGCCAATACCTCGACCAGCTAACGCCCGTCCTGAAACAACGCTTCGGCATCCGTTAGGAAACCGGCCAAAAGACAAGCTTGGCCTTGGCGTCTTTGCCTGGCAGCAGAAACGCAAGTTCCAATGGACGTTCGTCCAAATCCAAGCCCAAGTGGAATGGCTTCATTCCTGAAGTACTAGACTTTAACGGAGGCTCGTCCATATCGGAGTTTTCCCCGGGGAAACATCGCTCAACGAAAACCTCTTTACCTCCCAAACCATTTGCCGTGCATTCTTTTCGCTAAATGTGACCGACAAATTCACTGCAAGTATGGCCAATGTTTTACCAGTTGTGGAAATAAATTTGCCAACTCTGACGCTGGTTGCTGATTTAATAAGCGAAAATCTGGATAAAATCTGAGGCGGAGAGCGCTTTCGCTACTGGCACGATTTGAGCTAACGATTTTCTGCCGGCAGAGGTCCCAATGAAAGGCTTTTTGTAAGAAGGATTTTTTACATGGTGATTCTGTCGATCTCGTGAAGTTCCTTGATGAGAGACAGGCCAGCTAGGTTGGTATTGGTTTTCAGTCCCAAGAAAACCGGCGCTTGCACGCATGGTGATGCCGCAGGCGCCAAGGAACGGGGGGTGGGGAATACTTTTTGAAGCGGCAGCTCTTTTAATTTGAAACATTTATGCACTGCTAAGACTGATTTTACATGATCCTGCGGCGATTCATTGAGTGGTTGTTCCCCCATGCAATTCGATCAGCGGCGGACGCAATGAGCGCGCTCTTAATGATTTTACCCGGCATCGTCACTATCGATGGAGCGTTCTTTGTGGCGATTTTATTTTTGAACCAGCATTAATCCGAAAGCCATGTCACCAAACACAAATCGTTAAAATATGGATACAAACATGAACACAGGCAACTCGAGCAAGAACGTCCTCAATTCGGACGTCGAAATCAAAGGCAACCTCAAATTCGCGGGCGAGTTGACCTTCGAAGGCAAACTGGAGGGCGAAATCATCACGGATGGCACGTTGAATCTCGGAGACAGCGCTGTCATCACCGGCAACATCTCAGCGCAGACCGTGGTGGTCCGCGGCAAGGTCAATGGCAACATCACCGCCAAGGAGAAAATCGAAATCAAGGCCAAGGCAGAGGTGTTCGGTGACATCCGCGCGACTAAACTCGCAATCGAAGAGGGCGTGACCTTTGTCGGCAAAACGGAAGTCAACCCGAACAAGGTTACCCCAACGGTGCCCCCGGGTCGCCCGCTTGATCTGCCAAAGATCCCTGAAACGCCGGCCAAACTGGCCGCGCGTTGAGTTGATTTCGCGGCAAAAAACAATTTTGAATGGCCGCAATCAGCCTGGATAAAGTCCCGGTGGCATGCCCGCACTGCGGTCACCGGCAGCCGGAGGCACCCACTGCCTTCTCCACCAATTGCAGGAAATGCGGCGGGCATTTTCGTGTCCAGGAAGCCCTTAACCCGCTCGCCAAACCGCAGGAACGCGGACTGGCGCAACGGCGCGTCCAGTGTTTCGAGTGCAGGACGGAACTCGACGTGCCCGCCAGCGCCGAATCCACCATGTGCAAGCGCTGCGGTCGTTACGTGGACATGCACAGTTATCGCATCACCAACGCCATCGCCAAAAACTTTCGGACCAAGGGTGGGTTGCTCATTGAGCCGAAAGGAGCCGTCTACAATTCTGAAACCATCGCCGCTGACGTCGTCATCAAGGGTCAATTCCACGGAAAATTGACCGCCGAACATTCGCTGACGATTTATACCGGGGCCGACATCAAGGGCAGTTTAACCATCGCGCGCCTGCTGATTCCGGCGGAAAATGTCTTCCACTGGCGGCATTGGCTCAACGTGGGTTCTGCGGAAATTGCAGGCGAACTGGCGGCCAATTTGCGTGCCGCGGGAACCATCACGTTGAAATCAACTGCGCGAATGCTTGGCGACCTGGAAGCCAGCAGTCTCGCCATTGTTGAAGGAGCAGTAGTCGTCGGCATGATGCGAATTGGATTGAAAATTCAAAACCAACAGCCCGCGCTCCTTTCACTCGACACCCGGTAATCAGGCACTTCAGGTCCTGATTTCGGCGCGCCACTCCCCTTTCAGCCTTTCTCATCGGCCAGCCTGTCCAACGAAACTCCGGCGCAGATCGTATCTTTTGAAACCGCAGAGGCCCTCACTTGCGCGCCTCAAGGCCGTTTTGTTTTGACACAAGCGGGCGGTTCTGGAACAAAGGCAGGAGTTTTGGAGTCCGGCTTCAAATTCACTGATCCTTATGAAATACATGCTCAATTTGGTAGCCCTGTCGGTGTTGGTGCCGGCCCTTTTCGACGCGCCATCCAATGTTTTTGCCCAGGCGACGGTTTTCACTTATCAGGGAAGAGTGGAGGATAATGGCACCAACTTCACCGGCACCGGCTTGTTCCAGTTCGCGCTGCTCGCCAGCACCAATGCCAACCAAACCGCCACAGCCGTCGCCGACGCTCCCATCAGCGGCTTCATCACCACCATCACCGTGACCAGCGGCGGCAGTGGTTATACCACCAATCCTGCCGTGGCGATTTTTGGCGGCGGAGGTTCCGGCGCAATGGCAACCGCCAGTGTCAGCAACGGAATGGTGATCGCCGTAACCATTAATCCCGGTGGCAACGGTTCCGGGTACACAAGCGCGCCCACGGTGACCATCGCGCCGCCGACCGCCAGCCTTTCCTACACGACTTATTGGAGCAACGACGGCAACAGCATCGACGGCAGCGAACCAACGGCCAGCATCGAAGTTCCGGTGATGGACGGTTTGTTTACGGTGGCGTTGGGAGATACGACCATTCCCAATATGTCGGCCATCCCTGCGGGATTGTTCGATGCACCCGGCCTGAAATTACAGATCTGGTTCAATGACGGGATGCATGGTTTTGCGGCCTTGTCGCCGGTTCAGACTTTAACAGCTTCGCCCTATGCCGCTTACGCTGGCACCGCCAGCAATCTGCTGGGTAGCCTGTCAGCCGCACAATTGACCGGCACCATTTCAGCCGCCGCCCTGCCCACCAACCCGGTTTTCTCCGGTACACTCACGGCTACCAGCTTTTCCGGCAGTGGCTCGAACCTCACTTCGCTGAATGCAAATTATCTCACCAACGGCACGGTGCCATTGGCCCAATTGGAAGGCATCACCAGCAACCAGCTCGATGCCGCCACCTGGCAACTGGCCACAAATTTAAATGGAGGCAACGCGGCCATCGCGAGCAATTTAGTATACGGTATCGTGATCACCAATGCGGTCATCACCAACTCGATTTTCGCGGGGAATGGCAGCGAGCTGACCCTCCTGAACGCTTCGCAGTTAACCAGCATCGGCAATACGAATGTCACCGCGGCTGGAAATTTCTTTGTCGGTGTGGCCGGGAATCCAACCATGAGCGGCTATAACAACACCGGCATCGGCATCCATGCACTGGCCGCCAATACCAATGGCATCAATAATACGGCCAGCGGGTTGAATGCATTGGAAATGAACACCAGCGGCAACAGCGACACCGCCGCCGGCACTTACGCACTGCAAAACAACGTCAGCGGGGCCGCCAACACCGCCGCTGGCGTCAATGCCCTCTCGGCGAACCTGAACGGCAGTTATAACACTGCCAGCGGCCTCAACGCACTTAACCTCAATACCAGCGGGGGCAATAACACGGCCATCGGGGCTTATGCCTTGGCTGTCAGCACCGGATCAAACAATATCGCACTGGGCTATCAAGCCGGCCAGTCCATCACCACCGGCAGCTCCAATATTGACATCGGAAACCCCGGCACGGCGGGTGATGCCAATCTCATACGCATTGGCACCACCCAAACCGGCACGTACCTGGCCGGCACCGTTTATGCCAATGGTGTTGCCCTGACCAGCGACCGTAACGCCAAGCAGAATTTCATCCCAATCAATCCGCAGGAAATCCTGGCCCGGGTTTCCGCCCTGCCGATCACGGAATGGCAATACCGGGTCGATGCGGCCGGGAACAAGCACATGGGACCGATGGCACAGGATTTCCACGCCGCCTTCGGCTTAAACGGCGGGGACGACCGTCACATTTCGGTCGTGGACGAGAATGGTGTCGCGCTCGCCGCCATCCAGGGCCTTGACCAAAAGCTGGAAGCCAGAAGCAAGCAATTGGAGGCAGAGAACGCGGAGTTAAAAGAGCAAAACGACTCACTGGAAAGAAGGTTGGAACGGCTCGAACAAGGTCTTGATCCAACGAACCCGAATGCCAGATCATATTAATGGTCGTCACCTACCCCGGTCTAATTCCTGAGGCTTTCGAGATCGTAATAATTTTAATTAATCTCCGCCTTTCATCATATGGGTTCAGGGCCTAGAAGCGCGGATTGGGCGCGCGTTGCAAGTCATTTTCCAGTTGTCATTTATAATGCTTACTGATAGAATTTAATCTACTAAATGGAGTCATTTGTGCAAAGCGTCGGTCGCGCGACAGGGAGTCGCGAAACTTGGGATGCTTTGCCTGACTCTGATTGCTCTTCGTCACAACTGGAAACCAAATGTGTTCGGCACTTTGGCCAATATTGGTCCCAGCATTCACCTGTCTCAGATACTGGCAATGACCTGAACGTAAAAATGGTTTGATCTCACAGCAATTAACAATTTAACAACTTAAGGGGCGCGAATATG
>Ga0182012_10000089_pt1 | contig 95327 bp, 86 predicted proteins | sample 612S2SmetaG_FD_120486 | JGI IMG/M metagenome (GOLD analysis project Ga0182012, IMG submission 120486) | Permafrost microbial communities from Stordalen Mire, Sweden - 612S2S metaG | ecosystem: Environmental > Terrestrial > Soil > Wetlands > Permafrost | place: Sweden: Stordalen | collected... | reverse complement strand
GCTCGAACGAATAGAACGCGGCGGCGTGCTGGCGCTGGCGACCGTCGAAATCTCGATTGCCGGCGTCCCTATTACCCTTCAGGGCTTGAAGCTGCGGCGCGGCCTGGACGGCGTTATGTCCGTCGAGCTCCCGATGTTCGATCATCCGAGCGACGGGCGGATCACTTGCATAGGGCTTCATGACGACCTCGCGCGCGGCGTCGTCGACGAAGTGATTGCGGCTTGGGAGCGGAGCGCGAGAGCGTAGAGGCTTCCGCGATCTTCCGGGCCCTTGGCGATGACTGCGCCGCCGTCACGGGAACATCGCTCGATAAGGGTGTGGAACTGGACGCGCTGGCGAAGCCCCCCATACCCTGATTATCTTCGCGAATTCCCGAACCTGTAAGAGACATAAACCTTCCCAGTAGGATGCGCCATGCAGTAGCGGGCCACTTCTGGGAAGATCCGAGCCATTTCCAGCTTCGTTCCCATGGACAGCTGCATCATCAGCGCACATGCGATGATGGATTTGATCATTTGTCCTCTCCGCCCTTCCTCAACCTCACGCCTGCCCCGCCGCCGTTCTCGGCGATGAACTCGACGCCAGCCGATTCGAGGGCGGCGACGATCTTGGCGGCCGTGTCCGCGCGGCCGCCCAACTCTCCATCCTGTGATTCGAGCCTTGCGATTGTGGGCTCTGAAATTCCCGACGCGCCAGCCAGGTCGCCTTGTGACCACGCCAAAAGCGAACGCGCTGCTTTCACCTGCCGAATTGAGATCACGGGTTCCCCGATTGATAGAAATTCTATTGACGCGCCCTTGCGAATGATTTAATAGAATTTCTATCACAAGCCGCTCTCGCGAGCAAGCGACGCCGAACCATCATTTCGGCGAACGCTCCCGGCTTGCCTGAAAACGGAGGGCTTCTATGTCCGGTACTGCCATCCTCGCAACATTTATCACCGTCTCATTCGGTCTGATTACGCTGGCATGGGCCGCAGCTCACGCCGTCGAGGTGGGCGCCATCGCCAAGAAGGACCGCCAGCCATGAGTGGTCTTTGGTTCCGAATATACGACGAGGCGCTCGACGATCCGCGCTTGCAGCGGCTCCCGGCGTCGCTCTTCCGGGCTTGGTTCAACCTCCTGTGCGCCGCCTCGCGCAACGGCGGAACGCTTCCTGATCTTCCCGACCTCGCCTTCATGCTGCGCACGCGGCCCGGGGCGCTGTCTCGCCGGCTGGACGCGTTAAGGGCTGTAGGGCTTGTCGAGGAAGTGGATGGCGAGCTGCGGCCCGTCGAATGGGAAAAGCGGCAATTTGTCCGCCAAGACGCCCAAGTCGGCGCCGAGCCCATGACCGCCGCCGAGCGCACCCGGCGCTGGCGCGAGCGACGCGCGCGTGACGCGGCCGGCGTCACAGGTGACGTAACGGTGACGGCCATAGACTTAGAATCAAACCAAGAAACAAAAACACAAACCGCGCCCGAAGGCGCGAGCGCGTGCGCGGGCTTCAATGAATTTTGGCAAGCCTTCCCGTCCCGTGACGGCGACAACCCCGAGCAACCCGCGCTCGAGGCCTTTCGGAAGGCTGTAGCGGCTGGAGCGGAGCCCGAGGCCATCATCGGCGGGGCAAAAGCCTACGCCAGCGCCACGGCAGGCCGGGAGCGCCGCTATGTCGCATCCGCCGCGCGATGGCTGTCCGAGGAGCGATGGCGCCAAGCCGGGCCGGTTCCCGCCGCACATGCGCCGATCGTCGAGACGGTTTGGATTTCCGCGACCTCGCCGGACTGGCGCACATGGGCCGATCATTGGCGCGCGACGAAGGGCAAGAGCCCGCCCGTCGACGCCAAGGGCGGCTGGCGCTTTCCCTCTAAATATCCACCCGCGCCGCTCGAACAGGCGGCGTAATCACCAAGCAGAAAGGAAACAACGATGCAAAATCATATCTCCCGCCGCGCCCTCGCCGCTGGCCTGGCGCTGGCCCCTGTCGCCGGGCTCGCCAGTGCTGAAGCGCCCACCAAGATTGCTCACTTGATCGATGCACACCGCAGCGCCCGCCAAGCATTCGAGCGGGTCATCGACGACCTCGAGGAAATCCAGGACGCCTATGATGCGGCGCATGGGGACGGGTTCGAGGTTCCGAGTCTCATTGGTGGCGGCTGCGGCTCCCGCAATGGCCTCGATAGGTGCAGGGAGTGGATCGCCGGTGGATACAAACATCAACGCGCGAATTTGAAATGCTTGGCGCAAGTCGCCCCGGAGCTCGCCGAGCAGGCGAGGAAGGTATTCGACGCCAAGGAAGCCGAGAACATGGCGCTCATCGACAAAGCCTTCGAGGAGGAAGAGGCTCGCAAGGAAGCATTCGGCCTCGCGGAAGTCCAGCGACGCTGGGAAGCGACGAACGAAGCGGAGTGCGCTGCCGCGCTAGCCTTGTGCTCTTACCGATGCAAAACCATGGAGGAAGCGAGAATTCGGGCGGAATACATCGCACAGACTCCGATTATTCGCGAAGACGGCGAGGGCGAATATATCGAGGCCCTGCTTCGATCCTTCATTCCCGACGGCGCCGGCGATTGTATGGAGGTGTGACCATGGCGAGGGACATCTCTCGCCTCGGCTTGGGCGCGCTCATTGTTCGCGCCTGGCGCATCCGGCTCGCGCGCATCGTCACGAAGGCGGCCGGCGGGTTGATGACGGTCGCTGAGCGCCTTTTGCCGGAAGACTTGCGGCCGCGAATCACGCCGCCTAATGTGTAGGCAAGCGAACGGTTCCACAACCAGACGCCACAGACGGCCCGACCTCGGATGAACAGGCGGGCCGTTTTTGCGTTTGGAGAGCCGAAAGCGCGACATTCCCGACAGTGGCGACGTGGTGGCGATTTTGGCCGAGCGCGACCGATTCGGCGTCTGATTTTTAGTCGCTAACACTTTGATTTAAATGGTGGAGCCAGACGGAATCGAACCGACGACCTCTTCAATGCCATTGAAGCGCTCTCCCAACTGAGCTATGGCCCCACATTGTTCTCGCCAGCTTTTGGGACAAGCGGGAGCTTCGCAGCGGCTCATGCCGCTGGGATGGGCGCTGTATAGTCGACGCGCGGCGAGGCCGCAAGGGCGCAATGCGATTTTGTGACGATTTTGGCGCGCATTTTCGCGCATGGGCGCGCATTCCCAGGCTTTCCCGCGCACTGGCGCGCGGGCGAGGAAAAATGTTAAGGAACCCGATCGTTCCTCGGGCGGCGCCTGGTGGCCGGCGCCTTTTTCACGGGGCGCGCCGGAGCCTCGAGCGCCGCGACTCTCTGGCGGGATATTTAAGTGACGAAGCACAGAAGCCTCTCGGACTATGCGGCGCGGCGGTTCCGTTTCGCCGGCAACGCGCTGCTCGAATTTTCGGACCCGTTCTTCGCGCAGATCGACAAATTGAAGACAGATCTCGAAAAGTCCGGCAAGCATTTCGTCAGCTTCGCCAATTACGACTATCTCGGCCTCGCGAATCACCCGCGCATTATCGACGAGGCCAAGCGCGAACTCGACAATCTCGGGGTTGGCGCGTTGGCCTCGCGGCTTGTTGGCGGCGAACGGAGCACGCATAAGCCGTTCGAGGCGGAGATCGCCAACTTTCTGGGCTTCGAGAGCGCGCTGACGCTGGTCTCGGGTTATCTCGCCAATGTCACGACCATCGCCTGGCTGATGGGCAAGCGCGACGCGATTTTCATCGACGAACTCGCGCATAACAGCATCGTCGCCGGCGCCGACGGCTCGGACGCCGAGGTCATCAAATTCCGCCACAACGACTATGACCACCTCGAACATCTGCTGCACAAGCGGCGCGAGGAGTTCCGCCATGTGCTGATCGTCGTCGAGGGCATATACAGCATGGACGGCGACACCGCCGACCTGCCGCGACTGCTAGAGATAAAGGACAAGCACCAGATCTGGCTGATGCTGGACGAGGCCCATTCGCTCGGCGTTTTGGGCGAGACAGGGCGCGGCCTGCCAGAGTTTCAGGGCGTCGATCCTTCGCGGATCGATCTCGTCGTCGGCACGATGTCGAAGACGCTGGCGTCTTGCGGCGGCTATGTTTGCGGCAGGAAGCAGGTGATCGACTGGTTCCGCTACACGCTGCCGGGCTTCGTCTACAGCGTCGGATTGTCGCCGGTGATTCTGGCCGCGGCCCGCACGGCGCTGCGGCTCATGCAAGAGGAAACCTGGCGAATAAGCAAACTCGCCAAAAACGCCGAGTTTTTCCGCGATTCCGCTCATGCCGCGGGGCTTTCCACCGGTCCGGCGATTGGCCGCGGCGTCGTGCCGATCCTGTTTCAGGACAGCGTCGAAACCATGTGGGCCTCGCAACATTTGCTGGAGCAGGGGTTTTACGTGCCGCCGATCGTGCAGATCGGCGTGCCGAAGGACCAACCGCGCCTGCGTTTCTTTATTTCCGCCAATCACACGGAGGCCGAGATTCTCGGCGTGATCGCGGCGCTGCGCGACATGCCGCCGGTTTCCGAGGAAGCGCACCGGATCGTCGCGGCGGCGATGGCCGGAGCGTGACGCCTTATTCCAAAGAGTAGCGAGGGGACGAAGCGCGCCAAAAGGCCCGACCGGTCCAGCGGTCGAAGTCTCATGTAATTGCGCGCCGCCGCTCTCGTTTTTTGAAGCAGTACAACTATAAAGGACGCTCGCCGCGTCGTTATGACGCTTTTATCGACACTGGAACAGGGTTAGGTTTCGACATGGCGCAAATCGACGTGGCCCCGGCCAAAGGCCTGTTTGGGTTTTTGACATATAAGAAGCTCCCGCGTTTGCTCTATGCGGGAATGACGGGATTCGCGCCGCCGCTCGACGTGGAGCGCTGGACCCTGCACGGCCATATGCTCAACCCGCATTTCAAGCTTGTCGAGGCTCAGGAGTTTCTGGCCCGCCGGGATGGCGAATGGGTCGGACGCATTATGGCGCAGGTCTATAAGCCCGAGTTCACCCCCGTCGGCGCCTCGCGCTTTCAGTTCGGCTCGCTCGACGCCGTTGATGACATCGAGGTCGTGCGAGCCCTGACCGGCGCGGCGGAAGACTGGCTGAAAGCGCGGGGCGCCGATCGAATCAGCGGTCCGTTCTCGCCGACGATCAACGGCGAATGCGGCATGCTCGTGCAGGCTTTCGAGTCGACGCCCGTGTTCCTGACGCCCTGGCATCCGCCTTACCTCTCCCGCCATGTCGAGGCGCTCGGCTATGTGAAGGCGCGCGATCTCGTCTCCTATCGCTTCGATCTGTCGCCGGACGACTTGAACCAGCCGGCCCGCGTCTCGAATCGGCGCGAGTGGAAAGACCGGCTGAAAATCCGCCAGATCGACTATTCCCGCATGAAACAGGGCGAGACGCAGTTGATGTCGGACCTCTTCAACGACGGCTGGCGCGACAATTGGGGTTTCGTGCCCTTCACCCTCGACGAATTCAATTCCATCGCCGACGCTCTCAGCTTCGCCACGCCGCCGGAATACACGATTGTCGTCGAACTCGACGGCAAGCCGGTGTCCTTCGCCGTCGCGCTGCCCAATCTGTTCGAGATCATCGACGATCTCGACGGGCGTCTGTTGCCGTTCGGTCTCGCTCGGCTCATTCCGCGCTTTCGCAAGCACAAATACAAGAGTGGAAAGTTGCTGCTGCTCGGCACGCGAAAGGAGCTGCAAAACAGCGCCACCGGCGGCGCGATTCTGATGGCGATCATCGAGGAGTTGCGCCGGCGCGGCCTGGAGACGAATCTCGAACATCTCGAAGCCGGCTGGGTGCTCGAAGACAACATGGCCATGCGCCGGCCGATCGAAATGTTCGGCGGCAAGCTCGAAAAAATCCACCGCATTTACGACAAGCGCCTATAGGCCGGGGCGCGAGACAGAAGGAATGAAATCCATGACCATCTCAGTCACGGCGAATGGCGCGGATCGCTCGCATATCGAAAGACGCAAGGCGATCCTGGAGAAATATCCACAGGTGCGCCAACTGTTCGGCCGCGACGAGACGACCTTCAAGATCACCGCGGCGATTTTTGTCGGACAGATGGTCGTCGCGGCGTTTCTGGGCTGGCTTGGCCTCTCGTATTGGCCGCTGACGCTGCTGCTCGCCATCGGCGTCGGCGCCTTCGCCAATCACGCCAATTTCGTGATCATCCACGACGCCATCCACAATTGCGTGTTCGAGAGCCATCTCCTCAACAAATGGACGGCGATCCTCGCCGATCTCTCCAATGGCTTTCCGACGGCGATGGGCTTTCGCTGCTACCATATCAAGCATCATTCGCATCTCTCCGCCTATGACTATGACGCCGACGTGCCGAGCCATTGGGAGGTGGAGTGGGTCGGCGACAGCGCCTGGCGCAAGGCGGCGTGGCTGTTTTTCTTCCCGGCGATTCAGCTGGCGCGTCTGTCGCGGCTGAAGGGCACGGTGCCGATCATGGGCAGATGGACCTATATCAACATCGCGGTCATCGTCGCCTTCGATATCTTCGTGCTGTGGGCCTTCGGGCCTAACGCCTTGCTCTATCTCTTCCTGTCGTTCTGGTTTTCGGTCGGCGGCCTGCACCCCCTGAGCGCGCGCTGGCTGCAGGAGCATTTCGCCTTCGGCCCGGACCAGGGAACCTTCGACTATTACGGCCCGCTCAACACGCTGGCGCTGAACATCGGCTATCACAACGAGCATCACGACTTCCACGAAATCCCGTGGACGCGGCTGCCGAAGCTCAAGGCGATGGCGCCGGAGTTTTACGACACGCTCGGCTGTCACCGCTCCTGGGTGGCGCTGCTCGTCACCTTTATTTTCGATCCCCGATATTCCCTGAACACGCGTTCGGAGAATGTCGAACATGCGGCGCATGCGGCGGATGGCGCCGCGCAGCCGGCGGAGTGAGGTCATGACCTTCGAAACAAAAAACATCGGCGGCGAGACGCCGGAGCAACTCAGCGCTTCGCCGCGTCTGTTCGAGAGCGACCTGCTCGACAAACTCTCGCGCGTGCATCATCTGACGCCGGTGATCATCTACACGCCGATCATTCTAGGGCTGACAATCTATTCGCTGACGCTGCAAGGCGCCGCCACTGTCGCGCTTGGCCTTTTTGTCGGCTACATCGCCTGGACGCTGACCGAATATTTCGGCCATCGCTATCTGTTCCATACGGTGTTCGCGCTGCCGCTCGGACTCGGGCCGCGCTTCCAGTTTCTCATCCATGGCGTCCATCACATCTACCCGAGCGATCCGCTGCGCCTCGTGATGCCGCCGCTGCTGTCGGCGCCGATCATGCTGCTGGCGCTCGCCGTCATTCGCTTGCTGTTCGGCGGCGTGTTCGGCTGGCCGGTGCTGGCGGGATTCATCGGCGGCTATGTGATCTATGATTGCGTGCATTTCTGGACGCATCACGGCCAGCCGAAATCGAAGCTCGGCCAGCTCGTGCGCCGCCTGCACATGCTGCATCACTTCCGCGACGCGACCAAGGGTTTTGGCGTGCATGCGATCTGGTGGGATTACTTGTTCGGCACGGCTTATCGCAAGGGCGACACGCCGGGCGCGAAGGCGGTGTGAGGTCACCCTTGTCCGGTGCGGGCGAACCATTCGTCTTCGGAAATCACTTCGATTCCAAGTTCGCGCGCTTTCGTGAGCTTTGAGCCGGCGCCCGGCCCGGCGACGACGAGATCCGTCTTCTTCGACACGGAACCCGCGATCTTCGCGCCGAAGCGTTCGGCCTGCGCCTTGGCCTCGTCGCGCGTCAGCCGCTCCAGCGCGCCGGTGAAGACGACGGTCTTGCCGGCGACCGGCGAGGAGTATTCAATCTCCGGCATCGGCTCCAGCGTCACTTCGCGCAGCAGCGCGTCGATCTCGCGCTCATTGTGCGGCTCGGCGAAAAAATCATGCAGCGCCTCGACCACGACGGGGCCGAGCCCGTCGATGGCGTCGAAGACCGCATAGGCCTCGCCGCCAGGCTCGGCCGCGCTGGCGGCGGCGCGCAGTTGCTCGAAGTCGACAAAATGCCGGGCGAGGCGGCGCGCATTGGTCTCGCCGACGTGACGCACGCCAAGCGCATAGATGAAGCGATTGATCGGAACGCGCCGTCGCTCGTCAATGGCTTTGAAGAGATTCCTTACCGAGGTCTCGCCAAAACCCTCGCGGTTCTTGAGCTTGGTCAGGCTCGCCGCGTCACGCCGTTCAAGCGTGAAAATATCGCTGGCGGTCTTGATCAGTCCCTGCTCGTAAAAATATTCGATCTGCTTGTCGCCGAGTCCCTCTATGTCCATCGCATTGCGCGAGGCGAAGTGCTTTAGGCGCTCGACCGCTTGCGCCGGGCAAATAAGCGATCCCGTGCAGCGGCGCGCGACATCGGCCTCGCCGGTTTTTTCGTCGATCTCGCGCAGCGCCGCCGAGCCGCAACGCGGGCAGACATGCGGAAACTCATACGGCTTCGCGCCATGCGGCCGCTTGTCCGCGACTACCTCGACGATCTGCGGAATCACGTCGCCCGCGCGCTGCACGATCACGGTGTCGCCGATGCGAACATCCTTGCGGGCGATTTCGTCTTCATTGTGCAGCGTGGCGTTGGACACGACGACGCCGCCGACCGTGACCGGCTCCAGCCGCGCCACGGGAGTGAGCACGCCGGTGCGCCCGACCTGAATCTCAATGCCCCGCAGAATCGTCATCGCGCGTTCGGCGGGAAATTTATGCGCCACGGCCCAGCGCGGCGCGCGCGAGACGAAGCCGAGCCGCGTCTGCAAACCGATGTCGTCGACCTTATAGACCACGCCGTCGATGTCGTAGCCGAGCGTCGCCCGCTGGGCTTCAATGTCGCGATAATGGGCCAGCATTTCATCGGCGCTAGCACATAGGCGCGTCAGCGGATTGACGGGCAGGCCGAAGCGGGCGAAAGCCTTGATGACGCCCATTTGCGTCGAGGCTGGAACCTCGCTCGCCTCGCCCCAGGCATATGCGAAAAAGCGCAAGGGACGCCCGGCCGTTATGCTCGCGTCGAGCTGACGCAGCGAGCCGGCGGCGGCGTTGCGGGGATTGGCGAAGATCGGCTTTTTCGCCAGCGCCTGTCGCTCGTTGAGCGCGGCGAAATCCGCATGCGCCATGTAGACTTCGCCGCGCGCCTCGATCACCTCGGGCGCGTCGCCCTTCAGCCGGTGCGGGATTTCGCCGATCGTGCGGATGTTAGCGGTCACGTCCTCGCCTTCGAAACCGTCGCCGCGCGTCGCCGCGCTGACGAGCCGGCCCTTTTCGTAGCGCAGCGAACAGGAGAGGCCGTCGATTTTCGGCTCCGCCGTGAAGGCGAGCGGCGCGTCTTCGGCAAGGCCCAGAAATCGCCGCACGCGCGCGACGAACTCGTGAACTTCCTCCTCGGAAAACACATTGCCGAGCGAGAGCATCGGCACGGCGTGTTTCAGCTTGGCGAATTTTTCCGCCGGCGCGGCGCCGACTTTGCCGGTGAGCGACTCCTTCGTCGCCAGCCGCGGAAATTCGGCCTCCAGCGCCTCGTAGCGGCGGCGCAAGGCGTCGTAATCGGCGTCGGAAATGGTTGGCGCGTCGTCTTGATAGTACCGGCGGTCGTGCGCGGCGATCTCTTCGCCGAGCCGGGCGTGCTCGGCGCGGGCTTCGTGAGCGGATAAGATCGCAACGGGCTGGGATTTTTTCATCGCGAGCCGCCCCCCCCCGCTACGCCGCCTCGGGCGCGGCGCCCACCAGCCGGCGCGCTTCCTGCGCGCTGATTGGGCGGCCGAAGGCGTAACCCTGCGCATAGCCGCAACCGAGCTGATAAAGCTCGATCGCGTCGGACTCGGTCTCGGCGCCTTCGGCGATCACGTCGAGGCCCAGCTCCTGCGCCAGCGAAATGATCGAGCGCAAGATCGCCGCGCGCGACGGCTTGCCGGTCTGCCTGACGAAGGAGCGGTCGATCTTGAGCATGTCGAAGGGGAAGCGCTGGAGATAGGAGAGCGAGGAATAGCCCTTGCCGAAATCGCCGAGCGACAGGCCGGCGCCGAGTTCCTTGACACGGGCCAGCATTTGCGCGGCGAATTCTGGGTTCTCCATCACGAGGCCCTCGCTCATCTCAAGCTTCAGACTGCCAGGGATGATGTCATTGCGCATCAGCGCGCTTTTGACGTCGCGCAGCAGATCGTGACGCAGCAATTGGCGCGAGGACATATTGACCGACGCGAAGATAGGCGGGTCGACCGCGAGCGCGCGCTGCCAAGCGGCGAGTTCGCGCGCGGTGCGCTCCAGCGCCAAAAGCCCGAAGTCGACGACGAGACCCGTCTGCTCGGCGATGGGCATGAATTCGCCCGCGTCGAGGCGGCCGAGCTTTGGGTGATCCCAGCGCAGCAGCGTCTCGAACCCGGCGATGGTGCGATCCTCCAGGCGGACGATGGGCTGGAAAAACGCCTTGACCTCGCCACGCTCCAGCGCGCGCCGCAAATCCGCCTCAAGCGTCAGCCGGTCGGAGCGCTGCGCGCGCAGCGCCGGGCGAAACGCTTCGATGCGATTGCCGCCGAGCCGCTTGGCGTGGCGCATCGCGATCTCCGCGTCGTCCACCATGTCCTCGGCGCCCGGGTGCGCCGCGGGATCGAACAAGGCGACGCCGATCGAGGCGAACAGGCTGATTTCGCGGTCGCTGAACCGCACCGGCGTCGCCAGCGCGCGGCGCACCGCGTCGGCCATCGCGATTACGGGGTCGGCGCCGGTTTCCGAAACGAGAATGATCGCGAAAGCGTCGCCCGCGAAGCGCGCCAAAGTGTCCTGCGGCTGCAACAGCCGTGTCAGCCGATGTGCCACGGTCAGCAAAATGCTGTCGCCGGTCGCGACTCCGACCTGCTCGTTAATCTGCTTGAAACGGTCTATGTCGATGCATAGGACCGAAGGCCGCACGTCCTTCTCCATGCGGGCGAATTCCAGCGCCCCTTCGAGCCGGTCGAAGAACAATGCGCGATTGGGCAGCCCGGTCAGATTGTCGTGGACGGCGTCATGCAGCAGGCGTTCCTGCGCGTTTCGGTCCTCGGTTACGTCGGAGAGCGTGCCGACGACACGGATGACCTCGCCGTCCGGTCCGACAACCGGGCGGGCGCGCAGGCGAAAACACAGATAGTGGCCGTCGGCGGCGCGCAGCCGGAATTCCTGGTCGATGCGGCCTCGGCGCTGCTCCAGTATCGCGTCGAGACAAGCGCGGTAGCGGTCCTGTTCGAAAGGGTGCAGCAAGTCGAGCCAGGAGGCGGCGGCGCCCTCCAGTCCGCCGCGGTCGAGCCCCAATTGAGCCTCCGCCTCGGGGCTGACGAATATATGGTCCGAGGGCACATCCCAATCGAACACGATCTCGCCGGCGCCGGTCAGCGCCAGCGCCTTGCGCTCGACATCGGAAATCGCCCCTTGAGCGAGTCCACCGCCGGCGAAGGCGTTTTGCATCACCGTGAAGCCGATCAGCATGACGATCAGCACGAGGCCGCCGACCAGGGCTGGCGAAACAAGGTCGTTGGTCAGCCAGCCGAACACCGTGAAGCCCGCCGCGCAGACCCAAAGCACCAGCAAGAACCATGTCGGGATTAGCATGATCGCCCGCTCGAACCCGTGCGAGGCGAGATAGAGGATCAGAACGAAGCCGACGATCGCCACCGTGCCGAGCGATATGCGCGCGACACCCGCCGCGACCGGCGCGTCGAACACCGCGAGGCCCGCGAGATCGGCCAGGATCAGCAGCCAGACGACCGCGATGTGCCAGGCGCGCACATGCCAGCGGTTGAGGTTGAGATAGGCGAAAAGAAACACCACCAGGGTCGCCGAAAGCACGGTCTCGGAGCCGGCGCGCCAAATTCTGTCGGTGGCCGGGTCGGAACCGAAGATCTTGTCCCAGAAGCCGAAATCGATACAGACATAGGCGAGCACCGACCAAGCCAGCGCGGCCGCCGCCGGGAAGATGACGGCGCCTTTGACGACGAACACAATGGTCAGGAACAGCGCCAGCAGGCCAGAAATGCCGATCACTATGCCCTTGTAAAGGGTCAGGCTGGTAATTTTTTCCTTATAGGCGTCCGGCTCCCACAAATAGAGCTGCGGCAGGTGCGCCGTGCGCAGCTCCGCGACATATGTGACGGTCGTGCCGGGGTCGAGGGTGAGGCGGAACACGTCGGCGTCGGGACTCTCCTCACGCTCGGGCGGAAAGCCCTGGCTCGCGGTGATGGTGGAAATGCGGGTGGCGCCGAGATCCGGCCAGATCAGCCCCGAATCCTGCATGCGAAAATGCGGCGCGACGATCAATCTTTCGATTTGCTCGTCGGTGTCGTTGGTGAGCGCGAACACGATCCAGCTTGGATGCGTGCCCGGCTCCTTGGCCTCGACCTCGATGCGGCGGGTGATTCCGTCCGAGCCCGGCGCGGTCGAAACCTGCAGCCGGTCGCCTTCCGCCGCGTGTTTCTCGACGGCGTTGGTGAGGTCGATCGCCGGAGTGTCGTGCGGCACGCGCACGCTGTCCACCGCCCAGGCCGAGGGGGCGAAGACGACGAACAGCAGCAACGAGATCAGATATTTGTTGAAACCCACGAAGTCACTTCTTGAGCACGAAGGGCCCCGGCCATTAGGCTCGCGGGCTTCCTTGCGATGATTCCGACGGCCTGTCGGCCGCGCCGAGACTTAACCGCACCGAGACTTAACCGCGCCGAGACTTGGCCACATCGAGACTGGCCACGTCGAGACGATCCGCGCCGAGACTGGTAGAGCCTTCGGCGCCGTCTCGCAAGCCGATTAGCGCCCCGCGCGTCCAGTCGGTATGGTCCTTGCGAGGCGATTCCGTCGACTCCGCTCCCTTGCGGAGGGCGGAGGGCGGCAATATACGCTGGCCAGGGACGGGTGGCGAGCGATCGCGCCGGGATATGATAGTGATAGTGGATAAGCGTCGGCGGGGTTCTCCAGGCGGCGGCGGAACAGGAATAGACCCGATGCGGAGCGTTCACGGCGGACCACGCCTGTTGCTGCGCCGGCTGCGCGAAATCAGCGCGGAGCCGGTGAACGCGCAGGCGCGGCTCGACAAGATCGTGATGCAGATCGCCGCCAATATGGTGGCGGAGGTGTGTTCGGTCTATGTCCTGCGCGCCGACCAGCGCCTTGAACTTTACGCGACGGAGGGCCTGAACCGCGAGGCCGTTCATCTGACCACCATGCAGTCCGGCGAGGGCCTCGTCGGCCTGATCGCGCAAAGCGCCGAACCTCTCGCCTTGTCCGAGGCGCATGAGCATCCGGCTTTCTCCTACCGTCCGGAGACCGGCGAGGAGGTCTATCACTCCTTCCTCGGCGTGCCGATCCTGCGCGGCGGCAATACGGTCGGCGTGCTGGTCGTGCAGAACAAGGTGCGGCGCACCTATTCCGAGGAGGAAGTCGAGGCGCTGCAAACCACGGCGATGCTGCTCGCGGAAATGATCGCCTCGGGCGAATTGCAGTCTATCGCCAAGTCGGCCGAACTGCTCGCGCTCAACGGTCCGTTGTCGCTCAAGGGCGCGGCGATCTGCGAAGGCGTTGGGCTCGGCTATGTGTTGCTGCACGAGCCGCGCGTCGTCGTGAAGAACCTTCTCGCCGAGGACGTTCAGGCGGAATTGCGGCGTCTCGACACGGCGATAGACGCCATGCGGATGTCGATCGACGAACTCGTCGCTCACGGACACCGGATGGGCGTCGGCGAGCATAGGGAGGTGCTCGAATCCGTCCGCATGGTCGCCAATGACCAGGGATGGCTGCGCAGGCTGCGCGAGGCGGCGATGACCGGCCTCACCGCCGAGGCCGCGGTCGAGCGGGTGCAGAACGACGCCAGGGCGCGAATGCAGCGCCAGACCGACCCTTATCTGCGTGATCGGCTGCACGATCTCGATGATCTCGCCAACCGCCTGCTGCACCAGTTGACCGGCCAGACCTATGTCGCCGACCGCGACAGCGTGCCGGAGAACGCGATCATCGTCGCCCGCAACATGGGGCCGGCGGCGCTGCTCGACTATGACCGCGCGAAACTGCGCGGGCTGATCCTCGAGGAGGGCGGGCCGGCCAGCCACGTGGCGATCGTCGCGCGCGCGCTCGGAGTCGCCACGGTCGGACTTGTTCCCAACATCACCAGCCTCGTCGAACCTAACGACGCGGTGATTATCGACGGCTCGACCGGCGATGTGCATGTGCGCCCGCAGCCCGACGTGCGCACCGCCTACGCTGAAAAAGCGCGGCTGCGCGCGCGCCGGCAGGAGCAGTATGCGCGGCTTCGCGATGTTCCCGCCGTCACCAGGGACGGCGTTGCGGTCGCGCTGCACATGAACGCCGGCCTCACCATCGACGCGCCATTCGTCCACGAGACCGGCGCGGGGTCCATCGGCCTCTTCCGCACCGAACTGCAATTCATGCTGGCCCCGCGCTTCCCGCGCATGAAGGAGCAGTACCAGTTTTACAAGACCGTCCTTGACGCCGTTCCCGACAAACCCGTCACCTTCCGCACGCTCGACATCGGCTCGGACAAGGTGCTGCCCTACATGGCCAAGATCGACGAGGAGAACCCGGCGCTCGGCTGGCGGGCGATCCGGATCGGCCTCGACCGGCCGGGCTTGTTGCGGTTGCAACTGCGCGCCATGCTCAAGGCCAGCGCCGGGCGCGATCTGCGCGTCATGTTCCCGATGATCGCCAATGTCGCGGAATTCGATCTCGCCAAGGCGATCACCTTGCGGGAAATGGAGTTGATCCGCCGGCACGAGCACGGGATGCCGACGAAGCTCGAACTCGGCGCCATGGTGGAGGTGCCGGCCTTGTTGTGGGAGTTGGATCAGATCGCCGAGCGTGCCGATTTTCTGTCGGTCGGCTCCAACGACCTCGTGCAATATCTTTACGCCGCCGACCGCGACAATACGCGCGTCTCCAAGCGCTACGACAATCTCTCGACGCCAGTGCTGCGCGCCCTCAAAAGCATCGTCGACGCCGGCGACCGCGCGGGCACGCCGGTGACGCTGTGCGGCGAAATGGGCGGGCGGCCTTTGGAGGCGCTCGCGCTGCTGGCGATCGGCTATCGTTCGCTGTCGATGTCGCCGGCCTCGATCGGTCCGGTTAAGGCGATGATCCTCGGGCTCGATCTCGAACAGGCGCGGCTGTTCCTGGCGTCGCTGATGGGCAGCGACGAGGGGCGGCACTCCTTGCGCGAGCACCTGCGCCAATTTGCTGCCGCGAACGGGGTTCCCTTGTAGCGACGCTCATTTTTCGCGCCGCCAACCCGCCCCCACGCATGGATTTAGAATGTTCGCGCAAGATAGACTCGATCTTATTTTACGTCGTCACCAGGAAATCGGCGAAAAGCTCAGCAGCGGTCCGGACTCGCAGAGTTTTGTCGCGCTCTCGCGCGAACTGGCCTCGCTCGACGAGACGGCGGCGGCGATCGGCGCCTATCGCGCCGCGCAAAAGGAAGTCGACGAACTGCGCGAATTGCTCGCGGACCCTTCGACCGACGAGGACATGCGCGCCTTGGCCAAGGGCGAAATCGCGGCCGCGGAACGAAAGCTCGAAGAAGCCGGCGAGGCGCTGAAACTCGCGCTATTGCCCAAGGACGCCGCCGACGAAAAGAGCGTCATTCTGGAGGTTCGCGCGGGAACCGGCGGCGACGAGGCGTCGCTATTCGCGGGCGATCTTTTCCGCGCCTATCAGAAATACGCGGCGCTCAAGGGGTGGAGCGTGGAGATTGTCTCGGCGAGCGAGGGGGCGCTCGGCGGCTATAAGGAAATCATCGCGGAGATCGGCGGGCGCGGCGTCTATGGACGACTCAAATTCGAGTCGGGCGTGCATCGCGTCCAGCGCGTTCCGGCGACCGAGACGCAGGGACGCATCCACACCTCCGCCGCGACCGTCGCCGTGCTGCCGCAGGTCGAGGAGGTCGATCTCGTCATCGACGACAAGGATCTGCAGATCGACACGATGCGCTCGCAGGGTGCCGGCGGCCAGCACGTCAACAAGACCGAGTCGGCGATCCGCATCACGCATCTCCCGTCCGGCATCGTCGTGATGATGCAGGAGGAGCGATCACAGCATCGCAACAGGGCGAAGGCGATGGCCGTGCTGCGCTCGCGGCTTTACGACGCCGAACGCTCGCGCCTCGACAGCGCGCGCTCGGAGGATCGGCGCCAGCAGGTGGGCTCGGGCGACCGTTCCGAGCGCATCCGCACCTATAATTTTCCGCAAGGGCGCGTCACCGACCACCGCATCAATTTGACGCTCTACAAGCTCGACAAGGTGATGGAGGGTGAAGCGCTCGACGAGATCATCGACGCGCTGCTGCGCGACCATCAGCAGAAGCTTCTCTCGCAAACGCAGTGACGCGGCGCAATCCGTCGCCTCAATGCCTGAAATGCCGGACGCCGGTGAACACCATTGCGAGCCCGGCCTCGTCCGCCGCCGCGATCACATCCTTGTCGTTGACCGATCCGCCGGGCTGAATCACCGCCGTGGCGCCCGCCGCCGCCGCCGCCAGCAGGCCGTCGGGGAACGGAAAGAAGGCGTCCGAGGCGACAGCCGAGCCCTTGGCGAGGCTTTCGGAAAGGCCCAGCGCCTTGGCCGCTTCCTCCGCCTTCGCCGCCGCGATGCGCGAGGAGTCGACGCGCGACATCTGCCCGGCGCCAATGCCGACCGTCGCCCCGTCCTTGACGTAGACGATCGCGTTGGATTTTACGTGCTTGGCGACGCGAAAGGCGAATTTCAGATCGGCCAGCTCCTGTGTCGTCGGCGCGCGTTCGGTCACCACCTTTAGCGTCATATCGTCGACGACGGCGTTGTCGCGGCCCTGCGCGAGAAAGCCGCCGGCCACGGTTCTCAGAGTCAGGCCAGGCGCGCGCGGATCGGGCAGGCCGCCGGTCAAGAGCAACCGCAAATTCTTCTTCGCCGCCACCAGCGCGATGGCGTCTTCGTCGGCGTCCGGCGCGATGATGACCTCGGTGAACACCTCGACGATTTTCCGCGCGCTCGCGGCGTCGAGTCTCCGGTTCAGGGCGACAATGCCGCCAAAGGCCGAAACCGGATCGCAGCGCAGCGCCTTGAGATAGGCCTCCTCCAGCGTGGCGCCTTCGGCGACGCCGCAGGGGTTGGCGTGCTTGATGATCGCGACCGCCGCCGCGCGGGCGGGATCGAACTCCGCGACGCACTCGAAGGCCGCGTCGGTGTCGTTGATGTTATTGTACGAGAGCTGCTTGCCCTGGACCTGTCGCGCCGTGGCGACGCCAGGCCGCTGCTCGCCGGTGAGATAGAAGCCGGCGGACTGATGCGGATTTTCGCCATAGCGCATGGGCTGCGCCAACCGCCCGCCGAGCGCACGCCAGGGCGGCGTCGTCTCGCCCAGCGACGCGGCGAGCCAGTTGGAAATCGCCGCATCGTAAGCCGCCGTGCGGGCGAAGGCCTTTTGAGCAAGGCGGCGACGCGACGCCAGTGTCGCGCGCCCGTCGTTCGCGTTCAGTTCGGCGGCGAAATCCGCGTAATCGCCGGGATCGACCAGCACGGCCACGTCGTCGTGGTTCTTGGCCGCCGCGCGGATCATCGCCGGTCCACCGATGTCGATGTTCTCGACACATTCGGCGTCGGGCGCGCCCTTCGCCAGCGTCGCCTCGAACGGATAGAGATTGACCACTAGAAGGTCGATCGGATTGATGTCATGCGCCAGCATGGCGGCTTCGTGCTCGGGATTCTCGCGGATCGCCAATAGGCCGCCATGCACCTTGGGATGCAAGGTCTTGAGCCGCCCGTCCATCATCTCCGGAAATAGCGTCAAATCGGCGATGTCCTTGACCGCGAGACCCGCCTCCGCGAGCGTCTTGCGGGTGCCGCCGGTCGAGACCAACTCGACGCCGCGAAGACTAAGCGCGCGCGCGAATTCGACGAGGCCCGTTTTGTCGGAGACGGACAGCAGAGCGCGGGCGATGGGACGCAAATCGACGGGCATGGAGTTCCTTCAGGCTGACTTTTGGCGAGCGCGCTTGACCTATCATGAATCCATCGGCGCAGGAACCGGGGCGGGGTCGTCGAAATCTTCCACCCGCGTAAACGTCCAGCGTAGCCGCATGCCTGGCTTCGCGGGCCCGGCCACGACGATTTGCGTCGTTTTGCGGGCGCCCTCGGGCGCGGCGAAGAAAATGCTTTCCTCCAGCCTTGGCGTATGGCCGCCCGCTTCGAACAGCAGCCGCGCGCCGCTTGGCAGCGCCAGTTCGATTCCACGCCCGTCGGCTTGCGGCGCCGCGCCGACGCTCGGATGTAAATGGAAGCGCGCCGAGAATTCATGCGCCGCGCTTTCGTCTTTCGCGTCCTTCTTTTTCGCGCTCTCCGCCGCGACCAGCCGATCCTGGCCGATAAAGCGCGAACCGTCTTGCGTCATCGCCAGAATGCGCTCGTGCATAAGCCCGAAACGTTCCTTGTAGCCGTCATGCGCGGCTTCGATCACTTCGCCCCTGCGCGAACGCCGCCGCTCCGCGCGCATCTCGCGCGGACCCGTGACGATGAGTCCGGGGCTCGCCTTGCTGGAAAGCGGCTCGATTTGACTGGAGGATTGGTCGTCGATGACGAGCGTCGAATGGGCGGCGCTGTTGCGGGCGACCTCGCGCGCAGCTTCGTGCTGCGCGGCCGGCGCGCCGCAATTGACCACGACGCGCTCGGACCCCAGCGAAAATTCGAAGGCGAGCGCGCCGGCGTGGGCTACGCGGGAAAACTCCAATGGCGGCGGCGCGCCGACGTCGATGAGCGCCAGCGCGCCCGGCGCCGTCATGCGGCGATAGCCGCTGTCGGGCGCATCGAGCGGCGGAGTGGCGCCTCGCGCCTCATGGGTGAACACCGTCGCCAGTTCTCCGGGGTCGGTCGCCGACATGCCGTTGAACAGAGCCAGCGAGCCGTCGCCATGCTGCAGCAGGCGCAACATCGGAATCATCCGGTTAATGGCGCCAAGCAACGGCTGTGGCGGCTTCATGCCGCGCGCGGCGTAAACTTGCCGCAACGGCAACAGATCCAACGCGAGGTCGAGGACGGTCTTCGGATTGCGCCCGATATGGCCGCCATCGCCCAGAATTTGGCGCTCCAGTTCCCGCGTGAACGCCTTCTTCGCCTCCGATTGTAGATCGGCGCCGACTTCGGCGCAAAGGCAAAACTCCAGCAGCGCCAGCGCGCAAAGCAGGCGCTCCGTTCCCCGCGCCGGCCCCTCGAGCGCGCGCGCGAGGGCCTTCGCGCCCTGAGCCAGCGCCGCCATGAAACCATCGTAAAACTCGGGCGGCGCGCCGTCGAGCAGCATGGGAGAATGCGCGAGAAAGCATAGCATCCGGCGCGCCGTCACCATTGGCTCGAACGCCGGATCGTCGGCCTCTTGGCCGCGCTGTTCCATGAACGCGTGAACCAGCGCCCGAGCATTGTCGCGCGCCGGGGCGCCGCCGGCGGCGCGCAGATGCCGCAGCCAGGAAAAGCCGGTGAGCGCGCGGCGCCAATTCGCCGACGGCGGCTCCAGCGCGAAGGGCGAATATCCCCCCGCGTTCACGGTCTTGCCGCAAAAAGAAAAATAGCCGGCGCAAATCTCGTCCGCGACGGTGGCGTCGCCGGTGCGGATGTCCTGTGGCGCGATGCGCAGACGGTCCGGCGCGGCGATCCGTCGCGTCAGCAGAGCGCGGCGCGGCGCTCCGGCGCGAATGGCCAGACCTTCGGCGGCTCGCGCGGCCGATTGCAAGACGTCGCGCAGTCGATCTTGCATCTTCTCGCCGGCCAGAGTCGCCTCCCCACGCCCAAGAATCACGCGCTTAAAGCCGCGACAAGGGGGAGTACAACGGATTGACGCCACGCTCCAGCGTGCTTTAAACTAATTGAATACAAAGGGAGTTATTCTTGCCGAATCTGCCCCGCTATGCGCCCTCGCGCGAAAATGGCAAGGTTTTGCGCGAATCGGGGAGATTGACGCATGCCGCTTTACAAGATCGACGGAATCCCGCCGCGCCTGCCGGCGCAAGGGCGCTACTGGATCGCGCCCAACGCCTGTCTGATCGGCCGCGTGGCGCTGGACGAGGACGCCAATGTCTGGTTCGGCTGCGTGCTGCGCGGCGATAATGAATGGGTCACTGTCGGCGCGCGCACCAATATCCAGGAAAACAGCGTGCTGCACACCGACATGGGCTATCCGCTCGACATCGGCGCCGATTGCACCATCGGTCACGGCGTGATTTTGCATGGCTGCGTGATCGGCGACAACACATTGATCGGCATGGGCGCGACCATCCTCAACGGCGCCAAGATCGGCCGCAACTGCCTTGTCGGCGCCAATGCGCTGGTCACCGAGGGCAAGGAGTTTCCCGACAATTCGCTGATCGTCGGCACGCCCGCCAAGGTGTTGCGCACGCTCGACGATGACGCCGCCGGGCATAATCTCGAATCGGCGAAGCACTATGTCGAAAACGCCCGCCGCTACGCCGGCGGGTTGGAATTGATCGCGGAGTGACGGAGCGCCCGCCCTACTGCGCAAGCCTCGCCAAAATGCTAAGCCGCTCGCATGAGCGGCGACGGGGTTGAGGGCGGGGGACTGATTGTCGAGGTTCTGCCGCCCGTGGCGGTGGACCAGACCTATAGCTATTTCGCGCCTCCCGGCCTCGCCCTGGCGCCGGGCGACTTCGTGAAAATACCGCTGGGGCGGCGCGAGGCCATTGGAGTCGTCTGGGCGGTGAAGCCCGCCAGCGGGCCGCCCGGCAACTTGAAGAGCGTGGCCTCGCGCTACGACCGGCCGAGACTGTCGCAAAGCTTACGCGATTTTCTGGACTGGCTGGCGCGCTGGACTCTGGCCCCGCGCGGCATGGCGCTGCGTCTCGCCACAGGCGCCGGAGAAGACGCGGGGCCGCCCGCGCCGCGCCTGCTCTATCGCCTCGCTGGCCCTCCGCCGCAACGCCTCACGCCCACCCGCGCCCGCGCGCTGGCGGCGGCGGAAGGCGGACTGGCCTTCACCAAAAAGGCGCTGATGGAGGCGGCCGGCTGCGGGGCTTCGGTGATCGACGCGCTGGTCGACGAGGGCGCGCTGGAGACGCTGACCGCCGCGCCGCCGCCGGTCTGCGGCGCGCTCGATCCTTTGTTTTCGCCGCCCGTTCTCGAAGCCGAACAACAACTCGCGGCGACGGCGCTGACGGTCGCCGTAACGGCGCGCGGTTATCGTCCTTTTTTGCTGGAAGGCGTCACCGGCTCGGGCAAGACCGAGGTTTATTTCGAGGCTGTCGCCGCGGCTTTGCGGGCCGGCGGGCAGGCGCTGGTGTTGATGCCGGAAATCGCGCTGACCAGTCAGTTTCTGGAGCGTTTTTCGGCGCGGTTCGGCGCGCGGCCGGCCGAATGGCATTCCGGCGTCTCGGAAAAGAAGCGCGCGCGCATCTGGCGCGCGGCGGCGGAGGGCGAGGCGCGGGTCGTTGTCGGCGCGCGCTCGGCGCTATTCCTGCCGTTTGGCGATTTGCGGCTCATCGTCGTCGATGAGGAGCATGAGGGCGCCTATAAGCAGGAGGATGGCGTCAACTATCACGCCCGCGACATGGCGGTGGTGCGCGCGCGCATCGAGGGCGCGACGCTCGTGCTCGCCTCGGCGACGCCCTCGATCGAGACGCGCGTCAACGCCGCCAGCGGCCGCTATGCGCATCTGCGCCTCAAGGCGCGCGCCGGCGCGCGAACAATGCCGCGGCTCGAGGCCATCGACATGCGCGTCGAGGGGCCGCCAAAAAACCGCTGGATCGCGCCGCGCCTCGCTCTCGCGGTGGGCGAGACCATCGCGCGCGGCGAACAGGCGCTGCTGTTTCTCAACCGGCGCGGCTATGCCCCGCTGACTCTGTGCCGCCATTGCGGCCACAGATTCCGCTGCTCCGACTGCGACGCCTGGCTGGTCGAGCATCGCTTCCGCCGCGCGCTGATCTGCCATCATTGCGGCCATATGGAGCCGCGCCCGCATGTCTGCCCGGAATGCGAGGCGGAAGACGCGCTGGCGGCCTGCGGCCCCGGTGTCGAGCGCCTCGCGGAAGAAGCGGCGGACCTGTTTCCAGACGCCCGCGTGCTCGTGCTGTCCTCGGATTTTCCCGGCGGCGCCGAGCGGCTGCGGCGCGAATTGGACGAGATCGCCAAGGGCGCCTTCGATCTCGTCATCGGCACGCAGCTCGTCGCCAAGGGTCATAATTTTCCCTTTCTGACGCTGGTCGGCGTCGTCGACGCTGATCTTGGCTTAGGCAGCGGCGATCCGCGCGCGGCGGAGCGGACGTTTCAATTACTGGCGCAGGTGACCGGACGCGCCGGGCGCGGCGACCAGCCGGGCAGGGCGCTGATCCAGACCTATCGGCCCGAGCATCCCGTGATTTCCGCGCTGCTTTCCGGCGACGCCGAGGAGTTTTACGCTCAAGAGACGAGTCTGCGCCAGCGCGCCGGCCTGCCGCCGTTCGGACGTCTCGCGGCGCTGATCGTTTCCGCCAAGGACGCCGCGCTTGCGGAGACCCATGCGCGCGCGCTGGCCCGCGCGGCGCACGGCCTGCCGGCGAGCGAGCGCTACCGCGTCGCGGCGCTCGGCGGACTGCCGGAAGAGGGCGAGATCATGCTGCTCGGCCCCGCTGAGGCGCCCATCGCGCTGCTGCGCGGGCGCTTTCGTTTCCGCCTGCTGGTCAAGGCGCCGCGCAGCGCCGATCTGCAAGGCTTCTTGCGCGATCTGCTGGCGGCGGGGCCGCCGGAACGCGGCGGCGTGCGCGTGCAGGTGGATGTCGATCCGCAGAGTTTTTTGTGAGATCGGCCGGCGAACTCAGCATTTGCGCAGCGCCATCGCCCCGGCGAGCACGAACAGGCACGCCGCGACCGAGAGCGGCGTCTCCAGCGGAAGGTGGAAGCGCGTCCAAAAGGGATCGGTCGCCGCCATGCCGCCCGCGACCCAACCCAGGACGCCCGCGCCGGCCCAGATCAGCAGCGGAAAACGGTCGAGCAATTTGAGCAAGACCCCCGTGCCAAACATCACCAGCGGCGCGGACAGCGCCAGCCCGAACACAATGAGGCGCATCGACCCATGCGCGGCGGCGGCGATGGCGAGCACATTGTCGAGCGACATCACCGCGTCGGCGACGATGATCGACATCACCGCGCCCCAAAGATTGGGCTTGGCCTCCACGTCATTGCGCTCGTGGTCGCCATGCGGCAATTTGATCGCGACATAGAGCAGCAGCAGCGCGCCCGCCGTCTTCAGCAGCGGCACATGCAAAAGCTGGACAATCGCCAGAGTGAAGCCGATGCGAAGGGCGACGCCGCCGAGCGAGCCGAGCAGCACGCCCCAGCGCCGCCGCTCCTCCGGCAGCCGCCGACAGGCGAGCGCGATCAGGATCGCATTGTCGCCGGACAGCAGAATATTGATCCAGACGATCTCGAAGACTTCCCAGGCGAGCGCGAGATTGCCGGACATTTACGGCCGTTCCGTCAGCAGCGCGCGGCCATCGTGGCCCAAAACGCGAATGTCGAACATTTCGCCGGCAATGGCGCCGGGCGTGCGCGCCAGCGTGAAATCCGCCGCGCGCGCGAGGCCGCCGCGCTCGGCGAGCACGCGCAGCGCCTTGCCCTGCTGATCCGCGAGATGGCGCGCCAGCCGCGCCTCGCCGAGCGCCCGCAGCCTTTGCGCGCGCGTCTTGACGATTTGCGGCGCGACTTGCGGCATGCGCGCCGCCGGCGTTTCCGGGCGCGGCGAAAAGGGAAAGACATGCAGATGCGTCAATCCGCATTCCTCCACGAGATCGAGCGTGCGCGAAAACATTTCCTCAGTTTCGGTCGGGAAGCCGACGATGAAATCGGCGCCGAACACAATATCGGGACGCGACAAACGCAGCTCCTCGCAAAATTTTATCGCGTCGCGGCGGGAATGGCGGCGCTTCATCCGCTTCAAGATCAGGTCGTCGCCCGACTGCAAGGAGAGATGCAGATGCGGCGCCAGCCTCGGCTCCTCCGCCACCGCCTCGATCAATGTCGGGTCGGCCTCGATGCAGTCGATCGAGGAAATGCGCACTCGCGCCAGTTCCGGCAGTTCGGCGAGGAGCAGCCGCGCCAAACGCCCCAGGGTCTCGCCGCCGCCAAGATCGCCGCCGTAAGAGGTGAGATCGACGCCGGTCAACACGATCTCGCGCTTGCCGGATGCGACGAGCTCGCGCGCCCTCGCGACGATCTCACGCGGCGGCGCCGAGCGCGACGGTCCGCGCCCGAACGGAATGATGCAAAAAGTGCAGCGGTGGTCGCAGCCGTTCTGCACGGCGAGAAAGCCGCGCGTGCCTTCGCTCGCGCCAAGCGCTTTTGGCGCGGCGAAGCTGGGTCCGGCCGGCGCGAACAGGCTTTTGTCGCCATTCCCGACGACGCGCGTCACGCCTTCCATGGCCAAAAATTCCGTCGGCGCTATCGTCGCGGCGCAGCCGGTGACGATGATGCGCGCATCGGGCCGTTCGCGATGCAGGCGGCGGATGGCCTGGCGCGCCTGGCGCGTCGACTCGGCCGTGACGGCGCAGGTATTGACGATGACGAGATTTTCTTCCCCCGCGCCCCGCGCCTCGCCCGCGAGCGCCTCGGATTCGACGATGTTGAGCCGACAGCCGAAAGTGATGGTGTCGACGGCGGAGTCGGTCACGTCGCTAGCCTCTCGAAAATGGCGGGATCGAGCACCGTTTCGAATTCGAATTCGACCGGCCCGGTCATGTGCGCGTGATCGTCGTCGCGCCAGTGAATGAGAAGATCGCCGCCGGGAAGTCTTATGTTGCCGCGACGCCCCGCGCGAGAAGTTCGCGCCGCCGCGACAAGCGTCGCGCAGGCCGCCGAGCCGCAAGCCTTGGTCGCGCCGGTCCCACGCTCCCAGACGCGCAGCAGGATTTCGTCATGGGATAGAATTTGCGCGAAGGAGATGTTCGCGCGCTCGGGAAAGAGCGGATGACGCTCCAACACGGGGCCGAGCTTTTCGAGATCGACCGCGCCGGCGTCGTCGACGAAGAACACCGCGTGCGGATTGCCCATGCCGACGGCGCAAAACCGCTCCGGCGCGCCCGCGAGTTGCGGCTCCAGCGCGATATCGCTTGTGTCGCCAACATCATGCGCCAGTGGAATCTCGGACCAGGCCAGACGCGGGCGGCCCATGTCGACGGTGAACAGCTTCTCGCCGGCGCGCCAGCTCTCGACCAGGCCGGCGTCGGTCTCGAGGCGCAGATGTTCCGGCCCGCCGCCCTGCGCCAGCGCCCACGCGACGCAGCGCGTGCCGTTGCCGCAGGCCGCCGACAGCGAGCCGTCGATGTTGTAGATGCGCAGCGCGGCGTCGGCGCCGCCCGCGCAGGGGTCGTGCAGCGCCATCAATTGGTCGAATTTGAGTCCAGGCTGGAGGGCGATGGCGCGCGCTTCTTCGGGCGCCAGCACGATGTCCGAGCCACGCAGATCCAGCACGAGGATTTCGTTGCCGATTCCGTTCATGCGCAGAATGGGACGCCGGGCGAGTTTGTGTGTCATGTCGCGGGTGTTACGATTTGGCCGTGTCAAGGTTAGGCGGCTCCTGTATAGGAGAAGCGGCGGTCGCGCGCCAGAGTCGGGGCGGTCTTTGACAGTGGCGATCTTGCGCCATGTCCCTTCCGGCGGCGCGGCGGGGAGGCCAAAGAGGACGCAGCGATGAGTTTCTTCGACAAGCTTAAGGATTTCTCGGCGACGCTCGGCCATTTCGCCGCCCGTTGGCGCGTGCTGGCCGCGCTGGCCCTGCTGATCGGCTTTGGCGCGCTTTATCTACAAAAGAGGTTATCTCCCGACTTGGCCCCGCCCGAGGTGACCGCCGGCAAGACCACGCCGGCCGAAAAAGCCCCGCCCGCCGAGAGCCTGGAGGACAATAAGACCGGCGCCGCCGACAAAACCGAGCCGCCTGCTGGCGCCGAAACACCAATGGAAAGCGTCTCCGGCCAGATTGTCGACGTTCCCGCGCGCCCGGTTCTGGTGTTGAAGGGACACGCCAAATGGGACGACGCGGCCAAGACGCTGACCGATTCCCTCGCCAAGGTGACCGCCGCGGCGACCAAGGCCGGCCTCGCGCCGAATGGGCGCCCGCTCGCGGTCTTCACCGACACGGACGACAGCGGCTTCCATTACGAGGCGATGCTGCCGATCGCCAAGGCGCCGGAGGGCAAGATCAAGCTCGCTGATGGCGTCGATGTCGGCGCTTCGCCCGCCGGCAAGGCGCTGAAGTTCGAGCACCGCGGCTCCTACGACGAGATCGACGCGACCTATGAGGCGATCACCGCCTATCTCGACGAAAAAGGCCTCGACACCAACAACATCTTTATCGAGGAATATTTGACGAACCTCACCGACGCCGAGGACGCCAATGTCGACGTTGACATCTACGTGTTCGTGAAGTAGCTGGCGCCGCCTTACCAAAGTTTCATCCCGCCGCCATTGGCGCGCAAGGGGCGATCCCCCATCTTTCCGGTCGTGGGCCAGCGCGCGGCGCTCTGGCTTGGCTGCTTTGGAGATGGCTTCCCATGACTAACTTCGCCTTTCGGCGTCATTCCCGTAACCCGCGCGCGGCCCTGCTTGGCGCCGTCGCGGCCGTCGCGCTCGGCGCGTCCCTGTTTGGGCTCGCCCCCGCGCGCCCGGCTCTGGCCGAGGCGCCGCTCGCGCAACTCGCGCCGGCTTCTGGCCCCGCCTCCTTCGCCGACGTCGTCGAGCGGGTTAAGGGCGCGGTCGTCGCGATCAAGGTCAAGGCGGTCGAAACCCCCAACAATGAGGGCGAAGAGGGTCCCGAGCTTTCGCCCGACGATCCGCTGTACGACTTCTTCAGGCGCTTTGGCCAGGGGCGGGGCGGCATGCCGCAGAAGCATATTACCCAATCGCAAGGCTCTGGCTTCATCATCAGCGCGGACGGCTATGTCGTGACCAATAATCACGTGGTCGATCACGCCAGCGAGGTCGAGGTCGTCCTCGACGGCGGCAAGACGCTGCCGGCGAAGATCATCGGAACCGATAAGCGCACCGACCTCGCCTTGCTCAAGATCAACGACGGTGGCAATCTGCCCTTCGTCACGTGGTCGAATACGGCCCCGCGCGTCGGCGATTGGGTGATCGCGGTCGGCAATCCGTTTGGCCTTGGCGGAACGGTGACGGCGGGCATCGTGTCGGCGCGAGGCCGCGATATCGGCGCTGGCCCATACGACGACTTTTTGCAGATCGACGCGCCGGTCAACCGCGGTAACTCGGGCGGTCCGGCGTTCGACACGCATGGCGGCGTGATCGGCGTCAACACGGCGATTTATTCGCCGTCGGGCGGCTCGGTCGGTATCGGCTTCGCGATTCCGACGGAAGTCGCAAAGGACGTGGTCGAGGCGCTCAAGGAGAAGGGCTCCGTCTCGCGCGGCTGGATCGGCGTGCAGATCCAGGGTGTTACGCAGGATCTCGCCGACAGTCTCGGGCTGAAGTCGACCAAGGGCGCGCTGGTCGCCCAACCGGTCAAGGGCGGCCCGGCCGAAAGCGCGGGGCTCAAGGCTGGCGACGTTATCGTCGCCGTCGATGGCGAAAAGATCGATGCTCCGCGCGAACTGTCGCGCAAGATCGCCTCGGCGGGGCCGGGCAAGACCGTCGAGCTGGCCTATCTGCGGGGCGGGGTCGAAAAGACCGCGCGGGTTAAGCTTGGCGCGCTGCCGGCCGAAAAAGAGTTGCGCGCGGATCTCGGCGGCGTGGACAGGAGCAATGTGCTCGCTGGGCTCGGGCTGGAGGTTCAGCCCGCGGCGCAAGCGCGGCGCGGCGGCGGCGAGGGGCTTTACATCACTAACATCGACCCCGAGGGCGTGGCCGCCCAAAAGGGTTTGCGCCGCGGCGACGTGATCCTCGAAGTCGGCGGGCAGGCGGTAAACGATTCCGGCGATCTTTCCTCCGCGCTCGAAGGCGCCCGCAGGGAAGGGCACAGATCCGTGTTGCTGCGGGTGAAGTCGGCGGAAGGCACGCGCTTCGTCGCGCTGCCAGTCGCGGCTTCGTAATGCCCGCACGCGCCAAACAGCGGCCCTCGCCATGCGAGGGCCGTTTTTTCGCCATCGATGGCCGTGACAAGAGGGAGCCCGACGGCGTCGACGCCGTCGGGCGCCTTGCGTGTTCTTTACGCCTGGGTTTGTGCTAGAGAGATTCTTGTTCGCTCGCCGCGCGGCGGCGAAAGGGCGCGATTCTTGTAGCTTGCGGTGGACCCAATCCCCATGCCGCTTTTGAGGCTTTACCGGCTCGCCACGATCGCGCTGACCCCTTGCGCGCGTCCGCTTCTCGCCTGGCGCGCCGGGCGGGGAAAGGAAGACCCTTCGCGGCTCGGCGAGCGGCTCGGGTTTCCCAGCCTGCCGCGCCCGGACGGCCAATTGGTCTGGCTGCATGGCGCGAGTTTGGGCGAGAGCCTGTCGCTGCTGCCGCTGATCGAGCGCTTTATCCAGCGAGGGATCGAGGTTTTGGTCACCACCGGCACGCCAGGTTCGGCGCGGCTGCTCGGCGCGCGGTTGCCGGCGGGCGCGTTTCACCAATATCTGCCGCTGGACGCGCCGCGTTTCGTCGCGCGCTTTCTCGACCACTGGCGGCCCGATCTGGCGCTGTTCGCCGAATCCGAAATCTGGCCCAATTTCGTCGGCGCGGTCCACGCCCGCGGCGCGCCCTTGGTGTTGGTCAACGCGCGCATCTCCGAGGCTTCCGCCGAACGCTGGCGCGCCGCGCCGGGCGTCGGCGCCAAGCTCTTTGGCAAGATCGACCTCTGCCTCGCGCAAGACGCCGAAAACGCCGCGCGTTTTCTGGGTCTTGGCGCGCCCCGAGCGCAAGTCGCCGGCAATCTGAAATTCGACGTTCCAGCGCCGCCGGCCGATCCGCTAAAGCTCGCGGCGCTCCAGGGCGCGCTTGGAGCCCGCCCGGTTTTCGCGGCCGTCTCGACCCATCCGGGAGAGGAGAGCTTCGTGGTGGGCGCCCATCTCGATTTGGCGCGTGATTTCCCCGATCTTTTGACCATCGTCGCGCCACGCGACCCCGCGCGCGGGGAGGAGGTCGCCGGCCTCGCGCGAGAGCGCGGGCTGAGCGTCGGCTTGCGTTCGCTGGGCGACTTGCCGCGGCGCGAGACGCAAATCTACGTCGCTGACACGATTGGCGAACTGGGCCTGATTTTCCGAACCGCGGGGGTTGTTTTCATGGGCCGGTCGCTGACGCCGGGCGGCGGCCATAACCCTATCGAACCGGCGAAATTCGGCTGCGCGATTCTGCACGGGCCGAGCGTGGCGGATTTCGCCGAAGTTTACGGCGAACTGGACGCCGCCGGGGGCGCCGTCTCCGTCCTGGACGCGCCGGGACTGGCGCGCGCCGCGCGCGCTCTTCTTTCAAAGCCCGCGCGAATGCGCAAAATGGGCCGGGCCGGGGCGGAGACGGTGCGGCGAATGGGCGGCGCCTCGCTGGAGATCATGTTGGCCATCGAACCCTATTTGGCCCATATGGCCGGCGCACGTCGATGAGAGCCTGTCGCGAACATGCGCGCGCCTGATTTTTGGGGAGCGCCCGCCGGCCCTGTCGCGAGGGCGCTCGCTCCCTTTGGGGCGCTTTATGGCGCGGCGGCGCGCGCGCGCCTCGTCCATCCGGCTCCGCGCGCGAATATTCCGACCATTGCTGTTGGCGGGGTGACGCTGGGCGGGGACGGCAAGACCCCGACGGCGCTGGCGCTCGGCGCGATCCTGCTGGAACGGGGCGAGCGTCCCTTTTTTCTGTCGCGCGGCCACGGCCGCCGGAACGGGAGCGCCGGCCCTTTCGTCGTCGATCCGGCGCGCCACGACGCGCGCGATGTCGGAGACGAAGCCCTGCTGTTGGCCCGCGTGGCGCCAACCATCGTCGGCGCCGACCGCGCGGCGTCCGCGCGCCTCGCACAGACGCTCGGCGCCGGCGTGCTGATTTTGGACGACGGGCTACATAGCCGGCGCCTCGACCCGGATCTCGCCATTCTCGTCGTCGACGCGGATTATGGCGCTGGCAATGGCTTTTGCCCGCCCGCCGGGCCGCTACGCGCGCCGCTGGCGGCGCAACTGGCGGCGGCCGATCGCGTTATCGTGATCGGCGAGGGCAGAGGATTGCGCCAGCCGTTGACCAAGTCCGCGTTACGGGCGCGGCTCGCGCCCGACCCCGCCTTCGCGGCGCGCGTCGCGGGCGCGCGAGTATTCGCCTTCGCGGGGATTGGCCGGCCGGCGAAATTCGCTGACACCCTGGAGGAAATCGGCGCCGACGTGGCCGGGTTCCGATGGTTTCCCGATCATCATCGCTATTCGCCGCGCGAATTGGCGGCAGTGAAGCGGGAGGCGGAGCGTGGTGACGCCGTTCTCGTGACGACGGAGAAGGACGCCGCGCGAATCGGCGCGAACGGTCTCGGGGCCGATCTCGAAATTTTGCCGATCACATTGCTGTTCGAGCAGCCCGAGGAGGTGGACAGCCTGCTCGCGGATTTTTTGGCGTGGGCGCGAACCGCGCGGCTATGAAGGCCGTTTGCCGGCGAGCTGCTTTAGGCGCGCCTCGGGGCTGCTATAGGCCTCCTGCCGGTCGACGTTCCAATAGCGCAGCTCTTCGAGCGGGATGGGCTCGCCGGTCACCGCGCAGCGCACGAAGGCTCCCGCCTTGCGCACGCGGTAATCGCCGTCGCGATATTCGACCTCGGCCTCGACAGCCGGCTGGGGTTGTCGTTCAAATCGGTTCATGCGCAATCCGCCTGTGATGCTTCGAGCCAGTCGCTTAAGCGAAGAGATAATCAACGTCCGACGCATATTTCAATGGCTCTCTTAAAAGAGACAATACACCAGTCGCGACGAGAATGGCCAGCGTCGCCGCGCAAGCGGCGCTCCCCGCATTGCGCCCACGCCCAGTTCCCTGTTATCGGGGCCTCTGACAATGGTGAAGGACAAGGCGGCGGGCCAATATGCTGACAATCTCGACGCGGCGGCGCCAGGCCGCTTTCATCTTCATTCTCATCACGGTCGCGCTGGACATGCTGGCGCTCGGCGTGATGATCCCCGTGCTGCCCAAGCTCATCACCGAATTCGAAGGCGGCGATATTTCGGGAGCGGCGGGCGTCGTCGGGGTATTCGGCTTCTCCTGGGCCTTGATGCAATTTTTGTTTCAGCCCGTGCTCGGCGCCTTGTCCGACCGATTCGGCCGCCGCCCGATCGTGCTGGCCAGCAATTTCGGTCTTGGGCTCGATTATATTTTCATGGCGCTGGCGCCATCGCTGCCGTTTCTGTTTATCGGCCGGCTGATCTCCGGCGTCACCGCCGCGAGCTTCTCCACCGCCAGCGCCTATGTCGCCGACATCACGCCCGAGGAAAAGCGCGCCGGGCGTTACGGGATGCTCGGCGCGGCCTTCGGCTTTGGCTTCATTCTGGGACCGGCTATCGGTGGCGTACTCGGCGATTACGGGCTGCGCCTGCCGTTTTACGCCGCGGCGGCGTTAAGCCTCCTTAATGCGCTTTACGGCTATTTCATCCTGCCGGAGTCGCTTTCCGAGGAAAACCGCGCGCCAAGGATCGCCTGGCGCGGCGCGAATATTTTCGGCGCGCTGAAACTACTGGGCGCCCAGCGAGAACTGGCCATGCTCGCGGGCGCGGTGTTCCTGTCCTATCTGGCGCACGAGTCGCTGCCGAGCCTGTTCGTGCTCTACACCGATTACCGCTATCACTGGGACGCCAAAACCACCGGCTGGGCGCTCACCATCGTCGGCCTTTCGCAAACCATCGTCTCCGGCGGCCTTGTGCGACCGATGGTGGCGCGGCTGGGCGAACGCAAAACCCTCGTCGTGGCGCTCGCTTTCGGCGCGCTGGGCTTTTCGGTCTACGCCTTCGCGTCGAACGACTGGCTGTTTTTGTCGGCGCCGCCGCTGATCGCGTTGTGGGCGATGGCCAACCCCGCATTCCAGGGCCTCGCCACGCGCCTCAAGGGCGCCTCGGAGCAGGGCCGGCTGCAGGGCGCGCTCGCCAGCCTGCGCGGCGTTTCCGGCATGATCGGCCCGCTGCTGTTCACGCAGATTTTCGCCGCCAGCATCGGCGCGCGGATTTTTCCGGGTGCCAGTTATTTCCTCGCGGCGGCGTTGCTCGCGGTCAGTCTCCTTGTCGCGCTCGCGGCGACCAGAGCGTCTCAGACGGCGTTGCGATAGGCTTTTTTCGAGAACACCGTCAGGAAGATGATCCACACGTCGAACAGCAGCGACCAGTTGTCAATGTAATAGAGATCGTGCTCGACGCGCTGGCGGATTTTTTCCGGGCCGTCGATCTCGCCGCGCAGGCCGTTGACTTGCGCCCAGCCGGTGATGCCCGGCTTGACATTGTGTCGGCGCGCGTAAAGCGCGATTTTGCGTTCGAACAACTGGTCATGCACCAGCGCGTGCGGACGCGGGCCGACGAGAGACATATCGCCGCGCAGCACGTTGATAAGCTGCGGCAGTTCATCCACATTGTAGCGGCGGATGAAGCGGCCGATGCGCGTGATGCGCGGATCTCGAACCTTCGCCTGGGCGATATCGCGTCCGTCGTCCATCGTCGTCATGGAGCGGAATTTGAAAATGCGAAACGCCTCCTGATTAAAGCCGTAGCGGCGTTGCGTGAACAGCGCCGGACCGTTGCTGTCCAGGCGAATGAGGGCCGCGACCAGCGCCAGCAGCGGCGACAGGAGCACCAGCGCCGCGACCGAAACGACGATATCGAACAGCCGCTTGACGATGACCTCGACCAGATTGAGCGGGTGGCCGCCGAGGCTCAGGCTGGAGATGGTCCCGATCTTGTCGATCCGCGCGTCGACGAAGCGATCGAGCACGCGCTCGGGACCGAGATGAATTTGCGCCGGCACGCGCAAAAAAGTTGTGACGCAACTGTCGATCGCGTCCGTTTGCGACCAGGGAACCAGAATGAATACGTCGTCCGGCCGCAGCATTCGCGCCGTCGCGGCGGCCAACGCGAGATCGTCGTCGATGGATTCGGCCTCTTCGCGCAAGCCGATGGCGGCGACGACGTTCATGCCGCTGGCCGAGGGCTGATAACGTTGAGTGAACGTCTTGATGCTCTCCTCGAAGCCGACAAGGAGCACCCGCCGAGAGGCGACGCCCCCCGCGACCGTCGCGCCCCGCGCGATATGCCGCAAGGCGAGACGGGTCACATAGATCGCGACGTAGCCGGCCACATAGAACAACACCACGCCAGCGCGCGAGAATTCGCCGGTCGATTTGGTGAGGAAGCTAAACGCCAGCGCGATCAGGAAGCTCGTGCTCCAGACGGTGAACAGCCGCCAGCCATTCACGTGCGATGCGAGAAAATCAGGGATGCGATAGTCGCCGCGCGACGCGTTCGAAAGGACGAACAGCAGCGCGACGAGTGAGCAAAGACGCATGTTCGGAGGGATTAGCCCGCTCCAGCCATGCGCGAAGCCGTGATAAAACGTCTCGCCGATCAAGGCCGCGCAGAGCACGACGAACAATTCGATCAGCGCCGCCGACGCCGCCAACAGGGCGCGCGCCAAGGCGGTGTTTCGGCGCGAGACTTTCTCGCCCCAGCCGCCGCGACGAAGCGGCGCCTTTTGAAGCTGAGAATTTGGCGCGTCTTCGCTGGACGCTGGCTTTATCCGAACTCGATCGGCCGTGAGCGACAAGGAAGCCTCCAATTGACACAAGACCGTCTCGATTCGGAACAGACCCGAAGGTTTGGGCGGTCTTGTAGATCAATGCAGCAAGACCGAGGCCCTGGCGGGTGAATAATAGTTAAGATTCAGCTGAAGACGAACGAATCGCCCACGCCTGGATTGGGCCTCGCCGCGGCGTCGGAATCGATGTATTTGAGGTAAATGGATTTTTCTTGGGCTAGACGCGCAAGAATTGGGCCTTGGCCCAAATTCCCGCGGAGGATTTAGGGGCCTTCACAAAGGCGTCATCCTGGCTATAGACTATCCCAAGACATTCGTAAGGGGATTCCCGAGCAATGCGGGAGGGGCCCCTTCTTGTCCAGATGAGAGGCGCGCGGCGTGACCGTTCCTTTTCGCAGCCAAAATGTCTCGCCGCAGGCGTGCCCGGCGCTCGTGCTCAACGCTGACTTTCGTCCGCTGAGCTACTATCCGCTGTCGCTGTGGGGCTGGCAGGACGCGATCAAGGCGGTCTTCCTTGACCGGGTCAACATCGTCTCCGAATACGACAAGGTGGTCAAAAGCCCATCCTTTGAAATGCGGCTGCCCTCCGTTGTGTCGCTCAAAGCCTATGTCCGGCCTACGCGCCACCCGGCCTTCACCCGCTTTAATGTGTTTTTGCGCGACCGCTTCACCTGCCAATATTGCGGCGAGCACGACGAACTGACCTTCGATCACGTCATTCCGCGCTCCAAGGGCGGCGCGACCACCTGGGAGAATGTCGTCGCGGCCTGCTCCCCCTGCAATCTGCGCAAGAGCGACCGGCTGCCGGACGAAGCGCGCATGACGCCGGCGCAAAAGCCTTTCGCGCCGACGGTCGCCGACCTCCATCGCAACGGGCGGCTGTTTCCGCCCAATTATCTGCATGAGAGTTGGATGGATTATCTCTATTGGGATTCGGTGCTGGAGCCTTGATCGCGAATTTGCTGCGCCGAACTGTCGTTATGTCGTTCGGCTTCATCGTCGCGGCGAGCGCCGGCGCGCTGTTCCTGCCGCTCGCCGCGCTGTTCGATCCGATCGTGCGGGAGGTCGGCTTCGACACGGCGGCTTCCGGTCTATTCGCGGCGCTCGATGACGAGGGCGACCCGACGGCCGGCTTCGCGGCGCTTGGCTTTGTTTTCTGGTCGATATTGATCGCGGTATGCGCCCTGCCGTTGGCCGTCGCGGCGCTCATCGGCGAGATCGCCGGCGCGCGCAAATGGGTTTGGTATGTCGGCGTCAGCGGCTTTCTGGCCGCCGCCTCGCCGTGGATCGCCCGCGCGACGCGAGGTCTCGCGCAGGCGCATCGGGCCAGCCCGTTGGAGCTTCGCATCGCGGCGCTGTTTTTCCTCACCGGCGCGGTGACCGGCTGGATTTATTGGCTGATCGCGAGGCCCGGGCGACACGAGGCGCGGGGGTAGTCCGCCGGCGCGTCCGTCAGCGCGACATCCCGCCAAAAATATTACGCATCACCTGGCGGCTGATTTGCGTGCCGATCGAGCGCGCCGCCGATTGCAGCGCGGCGCGCGCCGCGAGTTCCCCCGCCGACATGCGCTTCGGGTTCGTGCGCGTGAACAATCCGCCGACCATGCCGCCGATCTTGCCGAGGATGCCGCCGTCCGCCGAGGCCTCCTTGGGCGCCGCTTCCGGAGCCGGGGCGCCGCCGGGCGTCGTCGTCGCTGGCGGTGGCGTCACGGGCTTCGCGCCGACGCTCTCCATGCGCGCGCCGGCGCGCTTTTGCAGCACTTCATAGGCCGATTCGCGGTCCATCGGCGTGTCGTACTCGCCATAGCGCGGGCTGTTCTCGATCGCCGCCTGGCGCTCCTCCGGCGTGATCGTCCCGACCCGCGCATTCGGCGGCGCGATCAGCGCGCGGTCGACCATTTCGGGCGTCCCCTTGGCGTCGAGCATCGACACCAGGGCTTCGCCGACCCCAAGCTGCATGATCGCCTCGGCCGTGTCGAAATCCTTGTTCTGACGAAAGGTCTCCGCCGCCGCCCGCACCGCCTTCTGGTCGCGCGGCGTGAAGGCGCGCAGCGCGTGCTGGATGCGGTTGCCGAGTTGGCCCAGCACCGTGTCCGGCACGTCGAGCGGATTCTGCGTGACGAAATAGACGCCGACGCCCTTGGAGCGAATCAACCGCACGACCTGCTCGATGGCCGTCAGCAGATTCTTGGGCGCGTCGGTGAACAGCAGATGCGCCTCGTCGAAAAAGAACACGAGTTTGGGCGTATCGAGATCGCCGACCTCGGGCAGATGCGCGAATAATTCGGTCAACATCCACAGCAGGAAGGTTGCATAGAGACGCGGCGCGCGCATGAGCTTGTCGGCGGCGAGAATATTGATATAGCCGCGGCCGGTTGCTTCGTCCTTGGCGATGAAGTCTTGCAAGTCGAGCGCCGGCTCGCCAAGGAATTTATCGCCGCCCTGATTCTCCAGCACCAGGAGCTGACGCTGGATCGCCCCGATCGTGGCCGGCGCGACATTGCCGAATTTGGTTTGCACGTCGCTGGCGTTGTCGGCGACGAAGCCGAGCGCCGCGCGCAAATCCTTCAGGTCCAGCAGCAGCAGTCCCTGTTCGTCGGCGACGCGGAACACGATGTTCAGCACGCCCTCTTGCGTGTCGTTGAGATCGAGCATGCGCGAGAGCAGCAGCGGCCCCAGTTCCGCGACGGTGGCGCGCACGGGATGTCCTTGTTCGCCATGGATGTCCCAGAACACAACGGGAAATTTGTCCGGGGCGTAGCTCAGTCCGAGATCCTTTGCGCGGGTGACGAAGGCGGGGCGGGAGTCGCCCGGCTGCGACAGGCCGGCGAGATCGCCCTTCACATCGGCGAGGAACACCGCCGTTCCGGCCTTGGAGAACCCTTCCGCGAGGCGTTGCAGCGAGACGGTCTTGCCGCCGCCGGTGGCGCCGGAAATCAGCCCGTGGCGATTGCCGAGCGGCAGCAGCAGATAACGATAGACTAGATCTCGCGCGGTCCCGCCGCTCGCCGCGACGAGAATTTTGCCCGGTGCGGTGTTGGGGTCGTCGGTCATGGCGCAAGGCTCCGTGAGAATCACGCGCGGCGGCGTGTGGCGCCGCATCATCGCAGAGGCGGCGTCCGCGCAAAAGAGCGGCGGCGCTTGACGTCGGTGACCGCGCGGCCCAACAATGGAACCGTGTCGAGCGTCTTCGACCGTGGTGGGGGCCAAGCCGCTCTGAGAACGCTTTGAAGACAATGGTTTATTTTTCAGCGTAAGGGTCGCGTCGATGGATCGCCCGCATGGTTGCCCTGGCCCGGATGGCGCCGCTTCTTCCGCGCGCGCGTTGCGTCTCGTCGCCAGCGACGGTGAAATCGTGTGTCCGGGCCGTAATGCCGCCGTCCCGGTCAAGTCGAAGCGGTTGGTCCTGTCGGCGGACGAATCCTTCGACGGCGCCATCGGGCGCATTCTTGGCGACTGTCTCGATCACTTCGCGGTTAATATTCCGGCGTTGCGCCAGACCGGCGACGCGGAAGCGGTACATCAACTGCGGGTCGCGTTGCGGCGCTTGCGCGCCTTCCTCGGATTGCTCAAGCACGTCGTTCCGGCGAACCCGGAACTGGCGAGCGTCGCGACGCGCGCGAGGATCATCGCCAGAGCGCTCGGCGAGGCGCGCGACTGGCATGTGCTTCGAGACGGTCTGGAACATGGGCCTCGCGAGTTTCTGCGGGAGGAGCCCGGTTTTTTCGCGCTGTTGGACTCGGTGGAACTGCGTCGTTTGCACGCCTTGGAAGCCGCGCGCGCGATGATCGTCGCGCCGACGACGCAGCAATTCGTACGCGAGTTGCGCGGCCTTATTTCGCGCCGGGCGTGGCGCGAGGGATCGAGGGGGCTGGAGGGGAAGGGATCGGCGCGGGTCTTCGCCGCGAAGGCGCTGAATCGCTTGCATAGGCGCGCCGTCAAACGCTGCGAAGGGGTCGCCGCCTTGGAGCCGGAGCAGCGGCATAAGGCCCGCATCGCGCTCAAGAAGGCGCGCTACGCGGCGGATTTTTTCGAGAGCTTGTTTTGCCAAAAGGCCGCCCGGACCTATTTGCGCGGCCTTCCGACTATCCAGGATCAACTCGGCGAGGACAATGATCGGCGGACGGCGGCCCGGCTGCTGAGCGAGATCGCGGCGGAGGACGCCAGCGAGGAGACGTTGCGCGCCATCTATTTTCTGCGCGGCTGGCGGGCGCAAGCGCAACAGCGTGGTCTCATCGCGATGAAAGAGAGCGAGAGACGTTTGCGCCGGCTCAAGCCGTTCTGGCGTTAATCGTTGCAATATCCCCTGTAGAGCCTCATTTCGCCGCGCCGAGCCATGCAAGGCGACGCGAGTTGATGTGACAAAAAGGTCACAGCCCCGGAGAATCGTAGCGCAACATCAGAGTAATAATTGTTTCATCGCACAACGCAGCTTAGCCTTTCGCTCACTACGCTGACGAATATCGACCGTTTGATTCTCCTCCCCGTTGCTGGCTGAACCGAAGCAATGCACGCTTGGCGCCGATGCTTGACCGCTCTCTCTCTCGCTATCGCGCTTATCATCGCGGGGCAGGGGAGAGTTGCTCACGCCCATGGTATGGCCTTCGGGGGCGCCTCGGCCAGCGAGAAGGCGGATTGCCGGGACCACAGGGGCGGGGTTCCGCCCGCCGAGCGCGGCCACGCAGCCGATTGCGGCCTTTGTCAGTTTTGCGGCGGGTTGCATGTGTTGGCGTCGCCGCCGCTGCTCATTCTTTCGAACCCGATTGAAACGCGCGCGGTCTTTGTCAAATCGCCGTGGCGGTATCCGTATCAGCCCGCGCAGGCCCAACGCGCGAGAGCTCCGCCGCTTTTCGGCTGAGTTTGCCAAACGCGCCCGCGCGGCGCGACCCCACCACATACGGAGTTTCATGCGCCGCTGAATCGCCACAAGCGAGTCGCGCGCCGTCCCGCCAGGCTTCGGCGGACAAGAGGTTCACCGATGACAGCAATCCATTCCGCCCGCGCCGCGAGCCTTGGCTCGATCAGCGCCTTCGCTCTCTGTCTGGCGCTCGGCGCGCCCGCCGCGCTCGCGCAACAAGTTCTGCCGACCATCGAGGTCGGCAGGAAGACCACCACTCCGTCGGCCGCCCGCGCCCCAGCGCCAAAGCCAAAGCCCGCGCCGGTCATCGCCCGGACAGAGCCAGTGCCGCACCCCCTCAACGCGCCGCTGGCCCAGCCGAAGGCGCCCGGCGAAGTGGCGTCGAGCTTGAGAGTTTACACCGAGAAGGAGGTCACGGACCGAATCTACGCGACGCCCGGGGAAGCGTTGGAAATCGTTCCCGGCCTCGTCATCGCCCAGCACAGCGGCGCCGGCAAGGCCAACCAATATTTTCTGCGCGGCTTCGCGCTTGACCATGGCTACGACATCGGCCTGACGCTCGATGGCATGCCCATCAATCAAATGTCGCATATCCATAGCAATGGCTACGCCGACGCCAACTTCCTCATGCCGGAACTGCTCAGCGACATGGTGGTTCGCAAGGGGCCCTATTACGCCGAGGAGGGCACCATCTTCTCGTCGGTGGGCTCGGTCCACATGCAATATGTCGACAAGCTGCGCGAAGGTTTCGTCAATGTGTCTGGCGGCAGTTTCGCTTGGGCCGACGCGAAGGTCGCCAAATCATGGGCGCTGGGCGATGGCGAATTGCTCGCCGCGCTCGAGTGGAACAGCTACAACGGTCCGTGGGAACGGCCCGACGAAGAGCGCAAAATCAACGGCGTCGCGCGCTGGAGCAAGGGCACGGAGGAAAATGGCTTCTCCATCACCGGCATGGCCTATTCGAACCATTATTTCGCCACCGACCAGATTCCCTATACCGACGTCGCGCTGGGGCTGATGTCGCGCTGGGGCACGGAAGATCCAACCGACGGCGGCAACGCCTCGCGCTACAGCCTCTCGGCGCGCTGGAGCGAAACCAACAAAAACGATTGGTCGCGCGTCGAAGCCTTCTTCATTCACAACGACACAAATCTCTATGATAACTTTACCTATCAGCTGTCCAATCCCGTGACTGGCCTTGCCGCCGGGACGGGAACCGGTCTTGGCGATCAAAGCCATCAGTTCGACCATCGCCAGCAATTTGGCTTCAACCTTTTGCATGGCTGGAAATATAATTTCCAGTCGGTGCCCATGGAAACCCGGGTTGGCCTGCAATCGCTCAATGACTTCATTCACAACGGCAACGGCGATTCGTTCCAGCGCCAGCAGTACGACTTCATTACCGACAACTGGCTGAAGGAGTCCTACCTCTCCCCTTGGACCGACACGACCCAGTTCTGGTCGCCATGGCTGCGCACGACCGAGGGTTTGCGGCTCGATTGGGTGTTCGGCTCCGTGAATAATGTCATGAACCCCTTGCTGGCGCAGGGTTCATACCCCCCTCCCGGCACGCCGTACTATCTCGGCAGTTTCAACAATGGCCAATTGGGGCGCATTTTCACCAGTCCGAAGGCCGGCCTCGTGCTTGGTCCCTTCAACAACACCGAATACTTCCTGAACTTCGGCGAGGGGCTGCGGGCCGAGGATATCCGGGGCGCAACCAATCATTATACGACCGACGGCACCCAATACACCTATATTCCCAACGTCCAGTTGCTGACCAAGACGCGCGGCGCCGAAACCGGTTTCCGCTCCAAGCCGATCGAGGGTCTGGAAACAGGCCTCAGCCTGTTTTGGCAGGACTTCGACGCTGAACAGCAGTTCAACGCCGACAGCGGCACCAGCGTCTATGGCCGTCCGGGACGACGCCTGGGTTTCGAGTGGACAACCAAATATGCGTATAACGACTGGCTGCGTTTCGACGGTGAAGTCACGGGAACCCATGCGCGGTTCAAGGGCTTCGACACCGAGCAAGCGGTGGCTTTCGCGACTTACCTCTCTGGCGGGCCAAGCAGCGATGGTGGGTTGTGGCCGCTGGGCCTTCCTGGCTCGTCGCCGGGCAACTATCTGACGCTCGCGCCAGTGTGGGTCGCCACCGGCGGCGTCGAGGTCGGCGAGAAGACCGGCTGGTTTGGCAGGCTCCAATATCGCTATTTCGGCGCGCGTCCGCTGACCGAGGATGGCCAAATCCAGTCTCCGGCCACCGGCACGTTGAATGCGCGCGTCGGCTATCGCTTCACCAATGGCTGGAAGATCGTGCTGGACGGCTTCAACATCGCGAATTCCCGCTCCGACATGATCGACTATGCGGCCAACGTCTTCGGCAGGCAGGATTTTGCGCTGTTCCCAGGCTATACGGGCGGCAGCAGCCTTGGCATCGCGCAGCGCACCTTCAAGCCGATCGATCCGCCGGCGTTCCGTATCACCATCTCCGGTCCGCTGTCGTTCGACGGGACGCCGACCACTACTTCGCTGCCGTTCGCGGAGGAGGGCGTTTCTCATCATTAATAAAAGCGTGGACGGCCCCGCCGATTTTAAGCAGGAAACATTCAGCGGGAGCGGCGGCGACGCCGCTCCCTTCGTTTTCTGTTACGTCGCCTGGATTCCATTGCCCTTAATACGTCCGAGCAATCCATTGGGCACGCGCGGCGTGGGCAGGATGTAGCGGCCGCGTTCGCGCACCATTTTGGTCACGGCGGCGAAATCCAGCTTGCCCGAGCCTAGCAGAGGCACGCTCTCGACGATCATCACCTCGGCCGGAATCATCAGATCGGCGGCGCCCTTGGCCTTGGCGAAGCTTTGAAAATCGGCCCGCGTCGCCCAGGATTCCTGCGTGACCAGCACGATGCGCTCGCCCTTGCGCGGGTCGATCTCGGTCGTCGCCGCGCTGTGCGACTTCGGCCACAATTCCGCCGCGAGGGCCTCGATGGCGGCCAGCGAGACCATTTCGCCGCCGATCTTGGCGAAACGCTTGGCCCGGCCCTTGATCGACACGAAGCCATGCTCGTCGATCGCGACAATGTCGCCCGTGTCGTGCCAGCCGTCCTTGGGCGGCTCCAGCACGCCGGGATTTTCGGCCCGAAGATAGCCGAGCATGACATTCGGTCCGCGCACGAAAAGTCTGCCGCCGCCCTCGATTCCCGCGACTGGCTCGAGGCGGCTTTCGACGCCCGGCATCAGCCGTCCGACCGTGCCGAATTTATTGAACATCGGCGTGTTCAGCGCCAGCACGGGCGCGGTCTCCGTGACGCCATATCCTTCCAGAATGCGCACGCCGAATTTCTCGCTCCAAACCGCGCGCGTTCCTTCCTTGACCGGCTCCGCGCCCGCGACCACGTAGCGGATCGAACGGAAGTCATAGGCATTGGCGGAGCGCGCATAGCCGGCGAGGAAAGTGTCGGTGCCGAACAATATCGTGGCGTTGGAGGCGTAAACCAGCTCCGGAACGATGCGGTAATGCAGCGGAGACGGATAGAGATAGATCGGCACGCCGGAGACGAGCGGCAGAACGAAGCCGACCGTCAGTCCGAAACAATGAAAGATCGGCAGCACGTTGAATACTTTGTCGTCGCGCCCGAAGTCGATGCGCGCCGCCGCCTGAGCGGCGTTGGTCAGCATATTTTTGTGCGAGAGCGCGACGCCCTTGGGCGTGCCTTCGGAGCCCGAGGTGAACAGGATCGCCGCCGTATCGGTAGGAAGGCGCCGCGCCAGCGGCCGCTTATGCGTCAGCAGCGCGCGCAGCTTGTCATTTTGCGTCACGCTATCGCGCAAATCCTCCAGATAAATCAGTTCCACTTCCACTTCGAGCGCGGCGACAAGTTTTTCGAGCCGACCTTTTTCGATGAAGGCGCGCGAGGTGACGACGCTTTGCACGCGCGCGGCTTTGAGGCCCGCGAGAATATTGGTCGCGCCGGCGGTGAAATTGAGCATCGCCGGCACGCAGCCGGCCGAAGACAAGGCCAGCAGCGCGACGCCCGCGCCATTGGCGTTGGGAACGAGTAGGCCGACCGCTTCTCCCGGCGCGACCATGGGCGAGAGCTTTTCCGCGAGCGCGCGCGCGCCGATCAGCAGTTTGCGATAGCTCAGCTTGCCGCCCACCGGATCTTGCAGCGCGACGCGCGCATAGCCATGCTCGCGCGCTGCGTCCACCACCGCCTCGAACAAAGTGCGATCGGCATTGGTCGTGCGGAAGACGAGGTCCGACATGATCTGATACAGGGCCGAGCCGGCGGCGTGTCGCCGCGCCTTGCCCTTCAGTTTCTCGTCGACGGCGAGCGACGCCGGCTCCAGCACGGTCAGGGTGAACTTCGGGAACCAGCGTCGGCGAACCTGTGTCTTCGAGAGCCGCCCGAAGATTGTCGCCTCCGGCCCTTCGATGCGGATGGGAACCACCATCGCGCCGGATTTGTCCGCGATCAGCCCGGCGCCGTCATAGACCTTCATCAGACTGCCGGTGACGGTAAGGCGCCCTTCGGGAAAGATCACCAGACTGTCCCCGCCCTTGACGGCGTTGACTAGCGTGCGCGTCCCCATGGGTTTGGTCGGGTCGAGCGGCACCGCGCGGGTGAGCTTTAGAAAGGGCTTCACCCACCACGCCTTGGCGATGGCGCTGTCGATGGCGAAGATCGGCTCCACCGGCAAAATCGAGAGCGCCAGCGCCGCGTCGAGAAAGCTGACGTGGTTAAGCGCGATGATCGGATTGGCGCCGGCCTTTTCGAGATTCCCCAAGCCCTTTACTTCGAGCCGGTAAACCGCGCGAAAGAAGATCGACAATATGTCCTTGAACGGCGAGACGACCACCGCCTTGACGATCCAGACCGACGATACGAGCCCGATCGCGCCGACGCCGGCGAACAGCGACCAGACCGGGACCCCCTTGGCTTGCAAGGCCGCGACGACGATCCCTCCCGCGACCATGAAGGCGGCGTTGAGCACGTTGACGGCGGCGATGATGCGCGCGCGCTCCGCCGGCGCCGAGAACGCCTGAAGCGCGGCGAAGGAGGGTACGACGATCAACCCGCCGGCCATCGACAGCAAGGCGAGATCGATGGCGGCCCGCCACGCGCCGGGCTGGGCGAAATAGGCCGCCGGCTCAAGCAGCGCGGCGTCCGTCGTCGCATCGCGCAAAGCGAGGAAAACGCCGAGGTCGATTGAGACGAGGCCGACGATCGCGGCGCCGACGGCGGCCGGCAGCAACACGATCTTGCCGTGCAGCAGGAAAGCCGAAAGACCGGAGCCGACGCCAATCGCGATGGCGAAGACGGCGAGATGAATCGTCACCACTTGGTCCGCGCCATGCAAAGTCTGCGTGACGAGCGAGGGCAGCAGCGACATCACGACAGCGCCGATCAGCCAAAAAATGCTGGTGACGACGCCGAGACGCCACAATTTCGTTTCGCGCCACAGTTCGCGCAGCAGCACGAAGGTCGAGCGGATAATATTGGGGTCGATGCGCAGTTCCGGCGCCGCGCGCGCCGTCGCGGGAATGAACCAGGCGGCGGCGTAGCTCGCGAGGGCGAAGCCCATCATTCCGCCCGCCAGCACCTTGAGGTCGCCGCCGCCTTCCATCGCTAGCCCGCCGGCGATCGTGCCGGCGAGAATGGCGAGAAAGGTCGCGGCTTCGACGAGAGCGTTGCCGGCGGGCAGCTCCTCCCGCGCGAGGCAATCGGGCAGAATGCCGTATTTGACCGGCGCGAACAGCGCGCCGAGCGCGCCGAACAGAAATAGCGCGACAAACAAAAGTTCGACGGAATTCGTCCAAAAGCCGGCGACCGCGACCCCGGCGGCGGCGATTTCAACGAGCTTGATGCGCCTCGCGACAGTGGATTTATCGAATTTATCCGCGAGTTGTCCGCCCAGCGCCGACAGCAGGAAATGCGGCGCCATCAGCACGACGCCGGCCAGCGTCACCAGCGAGGCGCCGGCCTCGCCGCCAATCCTGAACAGAATGAACAGCACCAGCGCGTTCTTCAGGAAATTATCGTTGAAGGCGGCGAAGAACTGGCACCAGAACAACGGCGCGAAACGGCGCGTGGCTAGCAGCGGCAGTGACATGGGCGGGACCCGTCGCGGGAGGCTTGGAAATGACCGGCGATTTATGAACGATTCACTTTAAGGTTCGGTTGCGCCGCCGGTCGGCTCGAGTTCGTTGCGAAAGATGTCACGGAGCTTTCGCGAAATCCATCAGCAGGCGCGCTGCCTGGGGTCCTCTATCCGGTTGACCAGCTTGCCGGCTTTCTCCTTGGGTCACAACTGTCTTGAACATTTGCCGACTCCTGTTATGAACAATGTTCACAATGACGATATAAGGTAGTTGTGAACATCGTTCAACAAAAAACTGAACAACGTTCATCTTCGCGAGAAAACTAAGGTGAACGCTTGACCAAGCCGATCCCGGAAAATCCCAAAGGCCGCCGCGACCAGATGCGCGAGCGCGTCCTGGAGGCCGCGGAGGCCGTCATTTCGACGAAGGGGCTCGCCGGGCTCAAGGCGCGCGACATCTCCGCGCGCGCCGGGTGCGCGCTGGGAGCAATCTACACAGTGTTCGAGGATCTCGACGAATTGATCCTCGGCGTCAACCAACGCACTTTAACCCGGCTCGAAGCTGCCTTGGCGACGCCAGAGGGGGCGCATGGCGAAGCCGAGCTACAGCGGCTCGCCCGCGCCTATCTCGGCTATGCGCGAGACGAGGAGCCGCGTTGGCGGGCGCTGTTCGAGCATCGTTTGCCGCCGGAGAAGCCGCTTCCAGACTGGTACGCGCGGGATCGCGACCGCTTGTTCGCGCTAGCCGAGGCGCCGCTCGCCTCGTTGTTGCCGAACGAAGAGCCACCGGCTCGAAAACTTCGCGCCCGCACACTGTTTTCAGCGGTGCACGGCGTCGTTCTTCTGGGCCTCGAAGAGAAGTTCGCGCCGACGTCCTCGGGAACGCTCGAGGCGCAGTTGAGAGAGTTCGTCGCGACGATGGCTCGCGGTCTGAGGGAAAATTGAGGCGCGCCGTCTTGTCACGCGGCTCGCGCCCTGAAATAGCAGAGGTGAGGATCGCGCGGGCGATCCGCGATGGATCGCCATGACCGCTATATTACTCTTCTTGGTCGCCGCTTGGGCGGGCGCTCAAAACGCGCTCGCCGGCGGCGGCTCCTTCCTGATTTTGCCGACGCTGATGTTCGCGGGGCTCGACGCGCGCGCGGCCAACATCACCTCCTGCGTCGCTTTGTTTCCGGCCCAGATCGCGACGGGTTGGACTGGACGGGCGCTCGCCGGCGGAACCAACGGGCTGTCGCTGCGGACGTTGTTCGCGCTGAGTATTGTCGGCGGCGCCATCGGCGCGGTGATTTTGCTGATCACGCCGGCCGTGATCTTCGCGCGCCTCGTGCCTTGGCTGGTGCTGTTCGCGACGCTGGTGTTCGCCTGGGGGAGCTTTTTTCGCAAGAACGGCGACGAGGCGAAGCATATCGGCTCCTCCGGAGCCGCTTTGGCTCAGTTCTTGATCTCGATCTACGGCGGCTATTTTGGCGGCGGCATCGGCTTTCTGATGGTCGCGGCGCTAACCTTCGCGGGTCAGGGGGCGCGCGTCGCCAGCGCGACCAAGAACGTGCTGGCAGGCGTCATGAACGCCTCCGCCGTGCTGATTTTCTTGTTTTCGCCGGATTTGCACTGGCATGAGGCGGTGGCGACTTCGATCGGCGCGATCATCGGCGGCGTGCTCGGCGCTCGCGCGCTGCATCACATCGACGAAAAATTGCTGCGGGTCATAGTGGTGACGATCGGCGCCGCGTTGACGATCGGGCTGTTTTATAAGGCGCCATGAACGCGCTTCTTCAACGAGCCCAGTCAGTTTCGAATCATCGCGAAGCGCGGTCGCGTCCACCGAAATGCTTATTCGATCCCCGCGTTGCGGTCGCGGACGTTCAACGCGTCGCGAAAACGCTTCGAGATTTCGGCCGGATCGGTGATCGCGGGGACCGCCGCCGCCAGGGCGCCGCGCACCGCCGACGCTTCCTCCACCGTAAAGGCGAGCGGTCCCGCCATATGGGTGGCGTTGGGGAGCGTGGACAATATGGCCTTGCGATTGGGATGGGTCTCGACCTCGACGAGCGCATCGGCGACCGGCTGGCCATCGATGCAGACATAAGTGCCGATGACCTCGACCTTTCGGCCGTCCGACGTGTTTCTTATGAATACTCTTTGCATCTTCTTCATCCAGCTCGCGTGATCCTGCCGTTAGCGGTAAGCAATTTTGGCGCCCGCGAAGCGGCGGCATGACAATTGCCCCTTGCCGCCAAATCACGATGCGACTGTCGTCTTTCTCACAAAAGGCGGCCTCGCGACCAACAGGGGCGAACCACATGCGACTGACCGAGACATTTTCCGCGGCGACATTCGACGAGATCAAAGCGGCGCTCGACGGCGGCAAGCTTGAAATCTACTCGACAGGCCGGCCGCCGAGCGCGGATCACGCCGTGACTCGTAGCGCGCTGCTGGCGAGCCTCGCTTTCGCCACGCCGGCCTTCGCCGAGGGCGAGGCCGATGACAGGCTGACGCCGCTCTTTGCCGAAGAGTCCGTGAAGGCGGCCTCGACCGGAACGCCGGGCTTCGCTCGCGCCTATAAGGCCGACGGCGCGGTCGTCGCGGATTTTTCGGTCGGCCCGGCCGGGGGCGAGGTCAAACTCGCCGAAGTCTCGGCGACGGCGGACTACCCGGTCAGGGTCGTCTCCATCAAGATCGCGCTCCCCGCCGAAACGGTCGAATGGGCCAAGACGGACGCGGGCCACGTCTACGTGACCAACTCCGACAATCCCTATCGCAAGCTCTCCGTTCGGGGCTGAGCGGTCGCTCGGGGCGAACCGCCGCTCGGTTTTTCGCTGTCACTTTAAGCGGATGGCAAGCATTGCAAGGCTAGTTTCGCCTCGATCGCAATCTTTGCCTTGGCCGACGGCGCGCGCGGTTGGCGGAGAAATACAGCTTCGCGCCCGGATCTGGCGTCATGCTCGGCCAAACCCTGAAATTCGCGGCCATCGCCGTTGTTTGCGCGATGATTCTCGCGCAAGTCGCGTTGAAGCCTTCGAACGGGACGAACGACGCCAAGGACGCCGCGCCGACGAGAGTCGCGGCCACGGCCCCGCTGCGGATCGAGGCCTTGGCGGCGACCTCGGCGCCGGTTTACGCGCCGGTCTCGGCGCTGGACGAGTATCGCATTCCCGCCAACGCGCAGGGTCATTACGTGACCGACGTTTTCGTCAGCGGACAAGCGCTGAAAATGGTGGTCGACACGGGCGCGACCATGGTCGCGCTCAGAAACGAGGACGCGGCGGCGTTGGGTGTTTTCCCATTGCCGTCGGATTTCACCATTCCAATCAACACGGCGAATGGGGTTGCCCACGCTGCGCCGGTGAAACTGCGCGAAGTCCAGATCGGCTCTATGCAGATCTACGACGTGGACGCCATCGTGGCGGAGCGCGGCGTGATGAACATCAGCCTGCTCGGCATGACCTTTCTGTCGCGTCTGTCGAAAGTGGAAATGGCGTCGGGATCGTTGTTGCTGCGCAGATAGGCTTTCCCGACCCTCTTCCTCGGCTGTTATCTGGTCGGTTCCGCGTAGGCTTGCGCCTCTGGAGGCAGTTGGGTTTCGACATCCTGATAGCGGCTGACGCGACTGCCCATCATGTGCTCGAAGGCTTCGTGCACTTCGCTGACCGAGCGATCCTTCATCCTGCGGCCCAGTCGCTCATAAAATATCGTCTTGTTGGCCCTTGCTGGCTTTGGCAGCAGCCGCGCCGCCGAGGCCTGGGGTTCGGCGTCCAACTTCGTCATGAAGCGCTCCGCGTCCTCGGGGCCGAGGAAATGAATGAGATAGGTTTCGCCGGCGGTGAGCGACCGGCCCAGATGTTCGGAGATTTTGGCGCCGTCGTGCTTGAGCATCTCCGCCGCCAAAGCGGCGGAAAGATAGGGATCGTCGCGCAACTGCAGTATCTCGGCGCGCTTTCGCGGCGCGATCACCGGATGCTCGTCCTCGCCTTGGATCGCCTTGGCCTCTTCCTCGCGGCCATAACGCCAGCCAAAGGATCTCAGAGCCTTCAGCCAAGTCGTCTCGACGAACTGGAACAATCCGCTGGCCGAGGATGTGCTCGCCTTGGCGCTGGACGCGAAGCTCGACTCCTTGTCGGCGATGCTCATGAGCAAGGCCGGGTCGGAACCGGTCGTCCGGGCGGCCTTCACGACGCGCTCGACGATCGACCGCTGAACCCGCATCGCGCCGAAGCGCATCGTGCCCGGGCGGTCGCCTTGATCTCCCGGCGCCAGTCGCCGCGCCCAGGTGAGGGCCGCCTGATCGAGCGAGAAATCGGAGTCTAGCGGAAAACTGCCATCTTGGGAGAGAATCAAGGTCGGCGAAGGGGCGCGCGCGAGGCGGGGCGCCGACGGGGCGGGTTTCGCGAGTTCCGTACGGTCCCCCGTCGCCGCGGCGAAAACGCCGGCGAGCAAGCCCGCGACGGACAGTGCGCGCGCCAAGGGCGGCAGCGCCGCCATCGCCCATTCGCGCGACCAGCGCGGGAGCGTGAATTTCAAGGAGGCGCGCCGATTACGCAAGGTCTCGAAGGGTGTCGCGTAAGTTCCCGGATAATCGGCGTCCAATAAACTCATGCGGGAGAGCCTTTGCTTCTCTGAAGGAATGATGCAAAAGCAATCTAGCGGTAGGAAACGGCTAAAAATCGGCGGGACGCGCCGCGCCGCGGCCTTAATTCGCGAGCGCGGCCATTGCTCGGCGTGGGCTAGAGAAGCGTGGCGTTTGAGGCGTCCGCGCCGACAGCGACGCTTTGGCTGTGTCACAAAAGCGCCATCAAGGTTGACGCGGATGCCGGGCTTTAGAACGGCGAGAGGCTCGAAATATTCGACATGGCGCCCATCATGCTGCGCACCAGATTGGACTCGGCGCCGGCGGTTGGGGTCTGGCGGGTGACGAAGTCGATCGGCTTGCCGTCTTCGAGGCCATAATCGGCGATGCGCTTGACCTTCTTTTCCTTGTCGAAGTAGACCGCGACAACATGTTGGTCGGTAATCTTGGCCGGCATGAAGGCGAGATCGCGTTCGGTGCGTTGGCTGACGTAATACCAGGCGTCGCCGCCAACCGTCGAGGTCGTCGACGGCGTGCCGAGCGTCTGCAGAACCTGCGGCGCGGGAGTGCCCGGCTTCACTTGCTCGACTCTGCGCTGATCGAACACGGCGCCGCGATTGATCACGCCGTCGTAACCGAGACATCCCGAAAGTCCCACCGAGAGCAAAGCGGCGGCTCCGGTGAACGCCATACGCCGGGAAACAACACGCAAGACGGTCGCCGTCATTTTAGTCTCCGCTGTTTTAAAATTTAGACGACGCCAGATCGTAACGCGCATCGCCGGTAAATCTTCTTTAAAGCATGCGTATCCTTGGCGGATAGCGAAAGCAAGCTGTTCATAGGTCCGCTCGGCAAGACCAATCTCGCGCGAAGCTGGTTCGCGCGAACGTCATCGCTGGCGCTAAACAGCAAATGGCTTTAATTTATGGCGAAGCGGGGGCGAGAGGCCGGCGAAAAGCTCGCGGGTGAGTTCTCGCGCCGCGCCGGCTCGGAAAACGAGGATCGCGCGATGAATAAAGACGATGCTCACGAAGCTTGGCCGCTTCCCTTTTCGCGGCCCTTGCAGGCCGCCGCCGTTCCCGCGGAGGGATTGGATGTTCTCCTCCAGCCGAACGCCGAGGAATGCGCGGCGCTGGCGCAAGAGAATGATTTGCGCGCGCTGACCGGGCTCGAAGCCCGCTTGCACGTCGCGCGCCGTGGGACCGATGGGCTGGAGGTTTCCGGCCATCTGCTGGCGAAGGTTCGCCAGACTTGCGTCGTCACGCTGGAGGATTTCGACGCGGAAGTCGACGCGCCCGTGCATCTGCGCTTCGCGCCGCCGCCCGGTCCGGGCAAGAGCGCGAGCGCCGCGCCGCGCCGCGCCGCCAAGAAAAGCGAGCGCTGGAAAGAGCATGTCGTAGATGAACCCGCGCCGGCGCGGATCGTCGATCTAGAAGAAGACGCGCCGGACCCGTTGATCGGAGGCGCGATCGATCTTGGCGCCATTGTCGGCGAATTCCTGACGCTTGGTCTCGATCCCTATCCGCGCAAACCCGACGCGAAGTTCAGCGAGCCGGCGCCCGGCGGCGAGGAGGAAAGCCCTTTCGCCGCGCTGCGGCAGGGAGGACGAAAGTCCTCCCAAGGCGACGGTCCCTAGGCGCGGGTTCCCGTTTCGCGACAAATGCTCTTGCGCTGGCGACTGGCAAATGGCAAGTCACGCCCCATAAAGACGACGTAAAGGCCAGGGGCGCCATGCCGCGCGGCTGGAGCGGCGCTAAGTCTGGCCACAAGATCGCGACGACGCTCGCCCAACAAGCCCTGGCGCGGCGGGAGAGAGTTAAACGCGGAGCCGTGGCGGCATTCAGGAGTTTGATACGACGATGGCCCCACCGGTTCGGATCGCGCTCGACGCGATGGGCGGCGATTTTGGTCCCGCCGCGACCATCGCCGGAGCGGCTCTGGCGCTCCAACGTCGTCCCGACACGTTTTTTCTGTTGTTTGGCGATGGGACGGCGATTTCGGCCGAGTTGGCCGCTTTTCCCGCGCTCGCCGAGCGTTCGGAGGTGCGGCACTCCGCCGTGTCGATCCGCATGGACGAGAAGCCCAGCGTCGCGCTGCGCCAGGGACGCCGCGTTTCCTCGATGTGGATGGCCATAGAGGCGGTCAAGAAGGGCGAGGCGGACGCGGCGGTTTCGGCCGGCAACACCGGCGCGCTGATGGCGATGGCGAAAATCTGTCTGCGCACCCTTCCCGGCATTGACCGACCGGCCCTGGCAGCGCTTTGGCCGACGCAACGCGGCCAGTCGGTCGTGCTCGACCTCGGCGCTTCGGTCGGGGCGGACGCTCGGCATCTCGTCGATCTCGCGATCATGGGTTCGGCGATGGCGCGCATCATTTTGCACGTCGAACGGCCGACGGTCGGCCTGCTCAATGTCGGCACCGAGGAAATCAAGGGCGTCGAGGAGGTCAAGGCCGCCTCGAAACTCCTGAAGGACGCGCGACTGCCCAATCTCGACTATCAGGGCTTCGTCGAGGGCGACAGTATTGGCCAGGGCGTGGTCGATGTCGTCGTCACCGAGGGATTCGCTGGCAATATCGCGCTCAAAACCGCCGAAGGCACGGCGACGCAAATCAAGAATCTTCTGCGCGACGCGATGCGCCGCTCGCTGCTGACCAAGCTCGGCGCGCTGCTCGCGCGCGGCGCCTTCGAGGAGATGCGCGCCAAGCTGGACACGCGCAATGTCAACGGCGGGGTTTTTCTCGGCCTCAACGGCGTCGTCATCAAGAGCCATGGCGGGATGGACGCGATCGGCTTCGCCCGCGCCGTCGAAATCGGCTATGAGATGGTGCGCAACGAACTGCTCGCGAAAATCCGGGACACGGCGACCATCGCCCATGAACATGACAACGCGGCTTCGCTGGAAGAGACGAGCGACAGCTCCGCGCTCTCTTCGCCGCCTTCGGCAGGAATATGATCCGTGACAGAAAAATTTAGCGTGATGCGTTCCGTGGTGCGGGGCGTCGGCGCCTATTTGCCAGAGCGCGTGCTCACCAACGACGAACTCTCCAAGATGGTCGACACCAGCGATGAATGGATCGTCCAACGCACCGGCATCAAGGAGCGACACATCGCCGCGGCGGGGGAGACGACTTCCATGTTGGGCGAGAAAGCGGCTCGCGCCGCTCTGGCCCATGCCGCGCTCACTCCGGCCGATATCGATCTCGTCATCGTCGCGACCTCGACGCCTGATTACACCTTTCCCTCGACCGCCACGCAGATACAGGCGATGCTCGGGATGACGCATGGCGTCGCCTTCGATTTGCAGGCGGTCTGCTCGGGTTTCATCTTCGCGCTGACGACGGCGGATAAATTTTTGCGCAGCGGTTCGCATAAACGCGCCTTGGTGATCGGGGCCGAGACTTTTTCGCGCATCATCGATTGGACCGACCGTTCGACTTGCGTGTTGTTCGGCGATGGCGCCGGCGCCGTCGTGCTGGAGGCGGCGTGGGGCGCCGGCGACAACGCCGACCGCGGCGTGCTGACGACGCATCTACGCTCGGACGGGCGTCATCGCTCCAAACTCCACGTCGACGGCGGCCCATCGGCCACCCAAACGGTCGGCCATCTGCGCATGGAGGGCAAGGAAGTGTTTCGCTTCGCGGTCGGCATGGTCACCGACGTCGTCAAGGACGCCTTCGCCGCGACGGGTTTGACCGCGGAGGATCTCGACTGGTTCGTGCCGCATCAAGCCAATCGGCGCATCATCGACATGTCCGCCGCCAAGCTTGGAATAGCGCCCGAAAAAGTGGTCATCACCGTGCAAGGCCATGGCAACACGTCGGCTGCTTCCATTCCGCTGGCGCTCGCGGCGGCGGCCGCGGACGGCCGCATCAAGCAAAACGATCTCGTGATGCTCGAGGCCGTGGGCGGCGGTTTCACTTGGGGCGCCGCGCTTCTGCGATGGTAAGTATGTGCGATTAAACATCTTTTTTGAAAAGCGCCGCTATTCTTAACAATTAACGACAAGTTATGAACTAGACTTGATTTTTCTGTTCTTTTCTGGAACATTCCGGCGTGTAGCCGATTTCAAGCCTGTGCTTCAAAAATCCTTCGGCGTTCGTCGTTTTCCCTGTTGCTAGCGAGAAGCGTCGACGTCTTTTTCGGAAAGGTCCAATGGGCGCGTCTGTCGCCCTAAGCTTTTCTAGTCAAAGATGCGAGGGACTAAAAATCTCAGGGAAGAAGATTGGGAGCATAAGCGCCGGTCGGCGCAAAGATGATGGGGAGATATGACGTTGGGCGCGCAAACAATCACTCGCGCGGATCTGGCCAAGGCGGTCCAGGGCGCCGTTGGGTTGCCCCTCACGCAGGCCGCAATTGCGGTTGAAATGGTCTTGAACGAAATCTTTGACTGTGTCGTCACTCAGGAGGACGTGAAACTATCGTCATTTGGCACGTTCAGCGTGCGCGAAAAGCGCGAGCGTATCGGCCGAAACCCCAAGACCGGCGAGGGCGCGAAAGTTTCGGCGCGTCTCGTGGTGTCGTTCAAGCCTTCCAACGTCTTGCGTGAGCGGGTCGAGGGAGGTTGAGGCGCGCCGCGGTTTTCAACGCGACGGGATCGACTCGAGAAACGCGGCGAGATTTTCGGCGACAAAGTCGACGTGCGGCTCCGCGCCATGGGAGAGTTCCCAAGCCTCCCGCTCGCGCTCCTCGCCTTTGGGCGGCGTCACGAGCACGGTGGTCATGCCGCGCAGATGCGGGACGACCAAATTTCGCGCGATGTCCTCGAACAGAGCCGCCCGTCGCGGCTCCACCGCGTGCTTGTCGAAAAAGCGCGCATAGGCGCCTTCGTCCGGCTTGGCGATAAAGTCGGCGGCGATGATGTCGAACACATCTTCGAATAAATGATCGATCCCGAGCTGCCGGGCCGTCTTCAGCGCATGGTCGCGCGAACCATTGGTGAAGATCAGCTTGCGCCCCGGCAACGCCGCGATCGCCGCGGCGAGCGTGTGATCGGGGGCCAGCGACGAACGGTCGATGTCGTGCACATAGCTCAGATAGACTTCCGCGTCGACGCCGTGTTCGGTCATCAGCCCGCGCAGCGTCGTGCCGTAGCGCAGATAATAATGCTTTTGCAGCGCGCGTAGCGACAGGCTGTCGAGCCCGAACAGACGGATCATGAACAGCGTTATGCGGTCGTCGATCTCTGGCCAGAGGTCGCTTGACGCGGGATAAAGCGTATTGTCGAGATCGAACACGAAAGTGTCTATCGAAGCGAATGACGCGGCGATGCGCTTGGCCTCGACCTTGGCGGCGGATTCAATGTCGGAGGAACAAGGCATCGGATTCGCGGCTTCGCGGGTCATCTCGTTATCAGCGTGCCGGCGCCGTGGTCGGTCAGGAGTTCGATCAGCACCGCGTGGGGCAGCTTGCCGTCGAGAATGACGACGCCCTCCACGCCGCGTTCGATCGCATACATGCAGGTTTCCACCTTCGGGATCATTCCGCCGGTGATCGTGCCGTCGGCGATGAGGCCGGGAATGTCGGCGACCCTCAATTGCTCGATGAGTTTCTTGTCCTTATCGAGCACGCCGGGCACGTCGGTGAGAAACAGCAGTCGCTTGGCGCCCAGGGCGCCGGCGATGGCGCCGGCGAAAGTGTCGGCGTTGATATTGTATGTGTCGCCGCCCGGCCCTTGGGCGATCGGGGCCAGCACCGGGATCAGTTCGCGCCCCAGCACCTGATCGAGCACCGTCGTGTCAACCTTGGTCACCTCTCCGACGAAGCCGAGATCGATCTGGTCGCCGGCGCTGTTGGCGGGACGCGCGATCTTGGCCGCGGTGACCATGCGTCCGTCCTTGCCGCATAGGCCGATGGCGCGGCCGCCTTCGGCGTTGATAAAGCCGACGATCTGCTTGTTGATCGAGCCGGCGAGCACCATTTCGACGATGTCCATGGTGGCTCTGTCGGTCACGCGCAGGCCGTCCGAAAACTGCGAGGCTATGCCGAGTTTTTTCAGCATGGCGCCGATCTGCGGACCGCCGCCGTGCACGACCACGGGATTCACGCCCGATTGCTCCAGCAGCACCATGTCGCGCGCGAAATCGCGCGCCACCTCGTCGTCGCCCATTGCATGGCCGCCATATTTCACGACGACGATGGCCTCGTCGTAGCGCAGCATATGCGGCAGCGCCTGCATGAGGATTTTAGCTTGCTGCAGGGCGCCGTCCTGGCTGGTGTCGGTCATGTTGCGGCTCCGAAGCTTGAGGGCTTGCGCCGCAGTTAGACCGGGGCGCGGCGGAATTTCAAGCGTTTCGTTCGTAAAGCAGCCGGGCTATGGCGGCGCGCAACTCCGCTATGCCTTCGCCCGTGTGCGACGACGTGAAGACGATGCGCGGATAGGCGGCCGGGCGCCTGGCCAGCGCCGCCTGCGTCGCCTCCAGCACTTGCGCGCGCTCCGAGACATTCAGTTCGTCGTGCTTGGTCAGCACGATCTGATAGGACACCGCGCTGCGGTCGAGCAGGTCGAACATCTCCTCGTCGAGGTCCTTGACGCCGCGCCGCCCGTCGATCAGCACGAAAACCCGCGCGAGCGTCGCTCGCCCGCGCAAATAGTCGCGGATCAATGACGACCAGGCGGAGACTTTCGCCTTCCCGACCGCCGCGTAGCCATAGCCCGGCATGTCGATGAGACGCAGGCGAGCCAGATCGGGAGAAGCTCCACCGAGCGCGAAGAAATTGAGCTGCTGCGTTCGCCCCGGCGTGTTCGAGACTCGGGCCAGCGTCTTGCGATTGGTGAGGGCGTTGAGAAGAGAGGACTTCCCGACGTTGGAGCGGCCGGCGAAGGCGATCTCCGGTGGCCCGAGCTGCGGCAGATCGTCCGGCTTGGCGTTCGCGAATATAAATTCACAGGGACCCGCGAACAGCAGGCGCCCGTCTTCGGTGAAATCGCGTTCAGCGGGATTGGTCACGGGAAATCCAACGCCGCCTAAAGCGGGCGGCAAAAGAGAAGCGGCGCGCGATGTCTATCGCGCGCCGCCGTAATTCAGGCCAAGCCGAACGTCTTGCGCAGATTGTCCCACAATTCGAACTTTATGCCGGCGCGCTTCATGATGATCCATTGCTGGAGTATCGACAGCGAATTGTTCCAGGTCCAGTAGATGACCAATCCCGAGGCGAAGCCGCCCATGGTGAAGGTGAACATCACCGGCATCCAACTGAACATAGTCTTCTGAATTTCGTCGGTCGGCTCCGGGTTCATCTTCATCTGAAGCCACATCGTCACGCCCATCAGCAGCGGCCAAACCCCGAGCGCGAGGTAAGGGCCAAAGAACGCCACATGGGTGGGATCGTAGGGAAGCAAGCCGAAGAGGTTGAAGACATTGGTCGGATCAGGCGCCGAAAGGTCCTTGATCCAGCCGAAGAACGGCGCCTGCCGCATTTCGATGGTGACGACCAAAACCTTGTAGAGCGAGAAGAACACGGGGATTTGAAGCAGCATCGGAATGCAGCCGCCGAGCGGGCTGATCTTCTCGCGCTTGTAGAGCTCCATTTGCTCCATGTTGAACTTGTGCTTGTCGTCCGCGTATTGTTCCTTGAGCGCTTTGATCTTGGGCTGGATCGAGCGCATCTTGGCGATTGACTGGTAGCTGCGGTTGGCGATCGGGAGGAAGGCGAGCTTCACCAACACGGTCACCGCCAACACGCCGAGACCGAAGTTGCCCAATATTCTGGACAGGAATTCGATGGCCCGGAACATCGGCCGCGTGATGAAATAGAACCAGCCCCAATCGATCAGCAGATCAAAGCGCTTCAGGCCGGGATCGACCTTATAGTGGTCGAGGATGTCGACCTTCTTGGCGCCGGTGAAGACATGGACGAGGGTGGCGGCGGATTTGCCGGGCTCGATCGTCTTCGGTTCGCTGACCGTTTCGGCTTCATAGGTCTTCACCGCGCCGCCGACCGACGAATAGCGCGCTTCCAGCGGCGCCGTCTGATCGGGTGCCACGACGGCGCCCCAATATTTGTCGGTGAAGCCAACCCAGCCGCCGAGGCCTTTGAAGGTCTTGACTCCGTGCGGCTCCTTTTCGATCTTGTCGTAATTGACTTCCTGAGCCCCATCTTCGCCGATAACGCCGATGAAGCCCTCGTGCAGCGCGGCATAGCCCGAACCCTTGGGGTGGCCGACGCGCGTCACCCGCGCGTAAGTGAAGATCGAAACCGGCTTTTCGCCGGTGTTCTCCACGCTCTCTTCGACGGTGAAGAGGTAGTCGTCGTCCACGGAAATTCGGCGCTTGAAGCGCAGGCCCTGGCCGTTGTCCCACGACAATGTGACCGGATGCATCGCGGTCAGGCTGTCGCTGTCGGACGTCCATAAGGTTTCGGTGGTCGGCAGCAGCGGCGGCTGTTCGATCGCGGCGGTCAAATAGCCGAGGTCCGCGAAATAGGGGTCCGGCCCGTCCTCGGGCGACATCAGGACGATGATCGGGCTGCTTTTATCCACCGTCTCACGGTAGTTTTTCAGCGAAATATCGTCGATGCGCCCGCCTTTCAGCGAGATGGACCCCGTGACCGAGTGGGTGTCGATGGAGATGCGAGGGCTTTCGGCCAACGCCGCCGCGCGGGTGCGAACGAGGGCCGGCTTCGCCGCTTCGACCGTTCTTTCCGGCGCGCCGAGTTTGGGAATCTTGCTCTCGCGCTGCTGTTCGATCACCTGCGCGCGCTGCTTGTCCATCTGCGGGAAAGCATAGAAATGATCCCAAATACCAATGAACGCCAAGGACAGCGCGGCGGCGAGGAGCAGGTTCTTGGTGTGTTGGGTCATGGCGCGAGGGGCCTGTTCCTTGGGTTCTTCGGGCGAGAGGCGACGGAGACGCGGCTTAGCCGCGCGAGCCCTTCGGCCAATTGAGTCGTCAGTTCGGCGAACGGCGCGGTTAGCGCCGGCTTTCGGGCGACAATCACGTAGTCTCGTCCGGGACAGGCGGCAAGGGCGCCGCTTGCGCGCAGCGCCTCCTTCAGCCTGCGCCGGATTCTGTTGCGGCCGACCGCGCCCGCGACCTTCTTGGTGACCGTGACGCCGAATCGCGGCGCGCCGGCCGGATCATCCTCGCGAATGGCCATCTGAAGTTTGAACGAGCCAGCCTGGCGCGACAGACCGCTCGCCGCGGCGCGCAAAAACTCGCTCCGCCGCCGCAATCTTCGCGGCGCGGCGGCTTTTGGCGGCGGCGCGCTGGGGACGTCCGTCATCATCTGGTCCGTCCGCCCGGTGTGGAAAAGGCTTGCGGTCCAAGCTTAGGCGGAAAGGCGCTTACGGCCGCGGGCGCGCCGCGCCGCGATGACCTTGCGCCCGCCGACCGTCGCGATCCGGGCGCGAAACCCGTGGCGACGCTTGCGCACGATCTTGCTGGGTTGATATGTTCTCTTCACCACTGCTCTCCACTCGCAACCAGAACGAAATATTTGTTTTCGTTCCTGTTTTCTCAAGTTTAAGGGAACGCAAGGCCCCCGTTTCGGCTCGCCCTCATCGGCGCGCCCGCGCCAAACCAAATCCTGCGCCTCATGTCCGGTTCGCGCGACAAAACTCTTTGCCGGAACACCCTGGAACTTTGGCTGGAGGCTTCGAGCGCGGCGAATCACAAGCTGGGCGCCCGCGCTCAAAGACACGAACGCCGCCCCTCGCGAGGCGACGCCGCAGCGGGCATATAGGGGAAATGGTTACGCCAAGTCAATCGCGCCAAGTCAGTCGCGCGGAGGGCTTGCGCGCTTTCGCGCCGCGACGGACGGGATTCACGCGGTGGGCGTCTCGCGTTATACATACAAAGGGTGGTGATTCGGCTGCGGGACGGATCGATGCGACGCCGGAACGCTCCGAGCGAGACTGTTAACGGTCCGAGTAGGGTGCGGCGCGTCGGCGATTCCACCATATAAATCTCGTCGCCGGAAGGGTTCCATCCGTGGAAGGGCCGGCGTATCTTCTTCTTAAGAGTTCCGAGCGCGGGCGTGAGATGGTGAGGGTTTCTTAACCATTGCCGATTAACGTTAAGTGAATAGCTGAGGTGAGGCGCCTGACCCGATATTTCGGCGAAGCGCCGTCGTAATGCGACGACAGGCTGGTTTTATAGAGACTCCGACGGGGCTGGGTGGGGAACCAACATGCGCGTTCTATTAATCGAAGATGACAGCGCGACGGCTCAGAGCATTGAGCTCATGCTTAAGTCCGAGAACTTCAATGTCTATACGACCGATCTCGGCGAGGAAGGCATAGATCTCGGCAAACTCTACGACTACGACATTATCCTGCTCGATCTGAATCTCCCGGACATGTCGGGCTATGAGGTGCTGCGGACGCTTCGCATCGCCAAGGTCAAGACGCCGATTCTCATTCTCTCGGGACTTGCGGGGATCGAGGACAAGGTCAAGGGCCTGGGCTTCGGAGCGGACGACTATCTCACCAAACCCTTCCACAAGGACGAACTCGTCGCCCGCATCCACGCGATCGTGCGCCGTTCGAAGGGCCACGCGCAATCAGTCATCACGACCGGAGATCTCATCGTCAATCTCGACCAGAAGACTGTAGAGGTGAGCGGCGCGCGCGTGCATCTGACGGGCAAGGAATATCAGATGCTTGAACTGCTCTCGCTGCGCAAGGGCACGACGCTGACCAAGGAAATGTTCCTCAATCATCTCTATGGCGGCATGGACGAGCCCGAGCTCAAGATTATCGACGTATTTATCTGTAAGTTGCGGAAAAAGCTCGCCAACGCCAGCGATGGCCGCAACTATATCGAAACCGTCTGGGGGCGCGGCTATGTGCTGCGCGAACCAAGCGAGGCTGACGAACGCATCACCGCCTGAAGTCGGTTCCGGCGGAGTCAAAGAGCGCCTTCATGTTCGCTGAAGTCGAACATGAAGGCGCTTTTTTGCGTTTGAAGCGAGGTTAGACCGCTTTTGGTCGCTTCCTTGGGCGTCCGCCGACCCTTTTCGAGGTCGAGGCGGCGCCTTGATCGTTCAACTCGCCACGCGAGAGGGCCAGCCGGTAGCGCTCCAGCATTCGCGCGAAACTCGCTCGTAGAGATGTTTCGATTTCCGGACGCTGCTCCATCTGTCCAAGCGTCAAGGCGGCGGCTTCGATGGTCGAGAGCCCTTCGCGGCGCGGCTCGCGACGCAGTTGCCCGTATAGCGAGGAGCGCTTCGGGTTCAACACCAGGCGTTTGGCCTTCAGCACCCAGGCGTTTCGCCACCAGAGTGTTTTCGCCTGCGCCCAAGTGCCGTCGAAAATCACGACGCCTTTGATCCCGGCCAACGCGCGATCCTGATCGGGAAGCGCGACGCCTTTCTTATCAAGGACCACGAGCTCTCGGTCTTTCGGCAATTCGCTGCTTTTCCTCGAACCGAGATGCAGTATCGCCCATTGGGAAGGATCGGCTGGCCGACCAAGCGCCTTGGCGAGACTTGGCCATGACAGCCCGATCTTGAACACCGAATTGGCCAGATGCAGTGTCGCGAGCCGGGCTGTCCCGAGCAGCCTGTCCTGTTCCTGCGGATGCTGCAATATGAGCAGGCCGACCTTATTGTCTATCGGAGCGACGCCATCGCAGACGCAGAGCGCGGCGGCCTTCATGCAAACGGCGCAATCCGCCGCCTCCGCGAGAAGGGGCGTGGCGTCGGGCTCGCCTGGGTTGGCGGGGGCGGGTTCAACCGGCTGGTGTGGGCGCATGGTCCTTCATACACCGGCGCCGCGAAATGCACGAGCGACACGTGAGAGGCCGGACCGCGCGAGGACTTCGCGTCGGCCGCCGCTTCGCGCCCATTCCACGCCGCGCGACATTCATAACGATCGCGCGGCGCGAAGAAGCCGAATCCTCAACGATGTGGATTTGTGTGCGTACCCTCGTAGATTCGGGAATGCGAGAGTTCCTCGGCCGATAGGCCGCCGCTCCTATCCACGTCGAGGCGGTCGAACTCAGCCCCCATGAATTGCATGAATTCTTCTTTCGACACGACTCCGTTCTTATCCTGGTCCATCAAGCGAACCAGCTTCTCAACGTCCCTCGCTCCGGCCGACCAGGTGCGCTTGCTAACGGCGAAGGCCGACGTTGACGCAATTACAGCGGCCACTAGTCCAGAGATCATCGCGATTTTCGAAAACTTCGACATGGTCCTCTCCTCCGAACGCCATTTTCATTTGGAATGCAGCGGAACAGCCGAGACTCGCCGACTTTATCCGCCACTTTTTATGTAGTTAGCGAGAGCCAATCTATCAGCGGCGCGGCCGCGGCCCCGAGCCCCAAAAAACGAGCATATGGTTTGTAGTCCCGCGCCATCGAGAGAGTTGGCGAATTTACGAGAGGAAGCAAGCTGGCTGGAAATCGAATTTTCGACTCTCGCGCCGCGGCGGTGGGATTAAAGCTGTATCCGCGCTTGACGCAAGCGGCCGGCGTTCTTAATTTCCGAGCTCACGCCGAAAGGAACGACCGACATGACCACCCATAAAGTCACCGACGCCAGCTTCGACACGGATGTGCTCAAAGCCACGGAGCCGGTGGTTGTCGATTTCTGGGCCGAATGGTGCGGGCCTTGTCGTCTGATCGCCCCGGCGCTGGAGGAAATCGCCGCCGAACTTGGCGACAAGGTGAAGGTGACCAAAGTCAACGTCGACGAATGCCCCAATGTCGCGGGCAAACTGGGCATCCGGTCGATCCCCACGCTCATCATCTTCAAGGATGGCAAGGCCGTCGCGCAAAAGGTCGGCGCCGCCCCGAAGGGGGAGTTGCTGCGTTGGATCTCCGGCGCCATTTGAAGCGCTCGACGGGCGTCAAGCCCGCTTTAAGATCCGGGGCGGCTTATCGCCGCGAAGGCGCGGGATGCCTTACAGCTTCCGCAGCGCCACTTCCGCGATATGGTGATCCGCGCCCTTGGTCAGGATCAGGCTGGCGCGCGGGCGCGTCGGAGCGATGTTCTGGCGCAGGTTTTGGAGGTTGATGCGCTGCCAGATGTCCTTGGCGACGCGCCTCGTCTCCACCTCGCTCAGGTCCGCGTAAATGCGGAAGTAGGCGCGCGGATCGCGAAACGAGGTCAGCCGCAGTCGCTGGAAGCGGTCGATATACCATTGTTCCAGCACGGTCTCGTCGGCGTGCAAATAGACCGAGAAGTCGAAGAAATCCGAAACGAAGGGCACTTCCCGCCCGTCGCGCGGCGGGCGCGGCGCGAGCAGCACGTTGACGCCTTCGACGATCAAAATATCTGGGCGGTCGACGACGAGCTTCTCGCCCTCGACCACATCATAAGTCAAATGCGAATAAACCGGCGCCTCGACGTTGCCGCGCCCGGCTTTCACGTCCGATAGAAAGCGCAGAAGCGCCTTGTTGTCGTAACTTTCGGGAAAGCCCTTCTTGTCCATCAGCCCTTCGCGCTCAAGCACCTTATTGGGCAGTAAAAAGCCGTCGGTGGTGACGAGTTCGACCTTCGGCGTGTTGGCCCAGCGCGACAGCAGCGCCTTCAATATGCGGGCGGTGGTCGATTTGCCGACGGCGACCGAGCCGGCGACGCCGATGATATAGGGCACCTTGCCATCCTCGGCCCCAAGGAAGCGTTGCGTCGCCTTGAACAACCCCTGCGTCGCCGCGACATAAAGCGCGAGGAGGCGCGACAGCGGCAAATAGATTTCGATCACTTCCTCGAGCGAAATCGGATCGTCGAGCGATTTTAGCCGCGCGAGATCCTCGAGGGTCAAGGTCAGCGGCGTGTCGGCGCGCAGGCTCGCCCATTCCGCGCGTGTGAAGTGTCGGTACGGCGAAGCGATTCCCCCTTCGTCCGGCTTTCGCGGAACCGCCTTTTCCCTTGGATTCATCGCTGATCACCGCGCGAGGCTTTTTCCTGAAGTCCCGACTGGCTGGTGCGGCGCTGCAATTCGCTCAACACCTCGGAGAGCGCGATCTCGCGCGCCTCCAGCAGCACAAGGAGATGATAGAGCACGTCGGCGACTTCGCCCGTCAGCGCGGACTTGTCATCCCCCAGCGCGGCGATGACCGTTTCAACGGCCTCCTCGCCGAATTTCTTGGCAATGCGCGGAACGCCGGCTTCGAACAGACTCTTGGTGTAGGATTTTTCAGTCGCGGCGCCGCGTCGCGCGTGAATGATCTCGGCGAGCTCATCGAGCGAAAAGCTCATGCCGCCTCCAGCCCGTCGAGACGCATGGGAATGCCCGCCCGCGCCATATGGAGCTTGGCCTGCTGGATCGAATATTCGCCAAAATGAAAGATCGACGCCGCGAGCACCGCGCTGGCGTGTCCCTCCCGAATGCCGGCGACCAAATGATCGAGTTCGCCGACGCCGCCCGAGGCGATGACCGGGACGCCCACGGCGTCGGCGACGCTGCGCGTGAGTTCAATATCGAAACCGCATTTGGCGCCGTCGCGGTCCATCGAGGTGAGCAGGATTTCGCCCGCGCCGAGAGCGGCGACTTCGCGCGCGTAATCCACGGCGTCAATCCCCGTCGCCCGGCGTCCGCCGTGGGTGAAAATCTCCCAGCGGCTTTCTCTGACCCGCTTCGCGTCTATCGCCACGACGATGCATTGCGCGCCAAATTTCTCCGCCGCCTCGCGCACGAAGTCGCGGTTCGCCACGGCGGCGGAGTTGATCGAAACCTTATCGGCGCCGGCGAGCAACAGATTGCGGATATCGTCCAGCGCGCGCACGCCGCCGCCGACCGTTAGCGGCATGAAACAGGCTTCCGCCGTGCGCCGCACGACATCGAGCAGCGTGCCGCGATTCTCAAAGCTCGCGGTGATGTCGAGAAAGCACAGCTCGTCGGCGCCGGCGGCGTCATAGGCGATGGCGCACTGCACGGGATCGCCGGCGTCGCGCAGATCGACGAAGTTGACGCCCTTGACGACGCGTCCGTCCTTCACGTCGAGACAGGGGATGAGGCGGGATTTGAGCATCAGGCGCTCGCCCGGCTTGATCGACCCGCCCCGCGAATAAGCGCCAGCGCCTGCGCCGGATCGAGCCTACCATCGTAGAGCGCCCGCCCGGTGATGGCGCCGGCGAGTCTCGCGCAGTCGGACCACGTCAGCCGCTCCACGTCCTCCAGCGAAGCGAGACCGCCCGAGGCGATCACCGGGATCGTCAACGCGTCGGCCAACGCCAGCGTCGCCTCCATGTTGAGGCCTTTCAGAATGCCGTCGCGCGCGATGTCGGTATAGACGATGGCGGCGACGCCCGCGTTCTCGAAGCTGCGGCCAAGATCGAGCGCCGACATGCGCGTCGTGCGCGCCCAGCCTTCGACCGCGACCATGCCGTCCTTGGCGTCTATGCCGACGGCGATGCGCCCGGGATAAAGCCGCGCGGCCTCGCGGACCAGAGCGGGGTCTTTCACCGCCGCGGTGCCGATGATCACGCGCGCCACGCCCTTTTCCAGCCAGCGGGCGATGGTGCGCATTTCGCGAATGCCGCCGCCGAGCTGCACGGGAATCTTAAGCGTCGCGAGGATCGCCTCGACCGCGCTGGCGTTGCGAGGGGCTCCGGCGAAGGCGCCGTCGAGATCGACGACGTGCAGATATTCGAACCCCTGTCGCTCGAAGGCGCGCGCCTGTTCGGCGGGGTCGTCGTTGAACACGGTGGCGCGGGTCATGTCGCCTTGGGCGAGCCGCACGCATTGCCCTTCCTTTAGATCAATCGCGGGAAACAGAATCACGGACGCCACCTCAGAAAATTGGCAATGAGAGCTAGGCCGAGCCTTTGGCTCTTTTCGGGATGAAACTGCACGCCGACGAGATTTTCCCGCGCCACGGCGGCGGTGAGCGGCGCGCCATAATCGGCGGTAGCCACCAGTTCTGCGCGCGTGCGCGGCGTGAGCTGATAGGAGTGCACGAAGTAGGCGTGCAGCCCTTCCTCTCCCGTTTTGATGCCGGCGAACAAAGGGTGCGGGCGCGCGAGGTTCAGGGTGTTCCATCCCATATGCGGGATTTTGAACGAAGGATCGGCGGGTTCGATCGCCTCGACGTCTCCGGCGATCCAGTCCAGCCCGCGGGTTTCCCCATGTTCGAGGCCTCGCGTCGCCATCAACTGCATGCCGACGCAAATGCCGAGAAACGGCCGGCCATTGTTGATCACGGCCTCGACCAACGCCGCGTCCATGCCGGAAATGGCCGCGAGCCCCTGGCGGCAATCCGCGAAGGCTCCAACCCCCGGCAATACGACGCGTTCGGCGCGCCGCACGATGTCGGGATCGTCGGTCACGAGAATGTCGCCGCGGACATCGCCCGACTCGCGCGCCGCGCGTTCGAAGGCTTTCACGGCGGAGTGGAGATTGCCGGAGCCGTAATCGATAATGGCTGTGGTCAAACGCGAGGCTCCTCGCTGGCGCCAACGGGTGGCGGCGGGGGCGGGGGCGGGGGAGCGACCGCGCCGGCCCCGCGCCAGTTATGGAAAAATATGTCTTCCGCCTCGTCGGCGGTCTCGCCGATGACGACGCCACTTTCGCTGTAATGCCGCCGCGCCAGGCTCCAGGCGACCAGACGCGAGCCTTCGAAGCCGAGCAGGAGGGCCAGGGCGGCGTTCACCAGCGACAGCGTCTCCGAGGAAGCGCCAAGTTTCACGCCGGCGAAGACGATCGAGACCAGCAGCGCGGCCCAGCCGATCGCGGGGCTCCAGGCGCGGTTCCACGCAAGCCAGAACGGACCCAGCAGCATCGCCGGGACCGAAAAGCTGTCTCGCAGCAAGACGATTTTTTCAGCCGACGGCGCTTCGCCCGCGCGGGCCGCGGGAATGTGCACGGTAAAAGTGGCCATGGACCTGTTCCCTCAGCTGGTCAGCGTGCCCTTGGTCGAAGGCACCTGGTTTTGCGCGCGCGGGTTGATCGCCACGGCCTTGCCGAAGGCGCGCGCGAAACCTTTGAACGCGCTTTCAGCGATATGGTGACTGTTGACGCCGCGTAGAGTCTCGATGTGCAGCCCGATGCGCGCATGCACCGCGACGGCCTGGAAAAATTCGCGAATCAGCTCGGTGTCGAAATCGCCGATTTTTTGCGCCGGAAATTTGACCTCGTAAACGAGAAAGGGTCGACCGGAAACATCGACGACGACGCGGGTCAACGCCTCGTCGAGCGGCACATGCGCGTCGCCGTAGCGCGTGATGCCCTTGCGGTCCCCGAGCGCCCGGTCCACCGCCTGGCCGAAGGCGATGCCGACGTCCTCGACCGTGTGATGAGCGTCGATGTGGAGGTCGCCCTTGGCCGTCAGTTCCAGATCGAGCGGCGCGTGGCGGGCGATCTGGTCGAGCATGTGGTCGAAAAAGCCGACGCCCGTCGAAATATGCGCGTTTCCGGCCCCGTCGAGGTCGACGGCGACCGAAACCTTCGTCTCGGATGTGTTGCGCTCGATTTTGCCGCTGCGCATGGGATCTCATGGCTTTCGAAACGGAAGGGGTCCCGCGTCCGCAGGTTGAAGCGGGCAGCTTGTAGCAATTTCATTGCCGATTTGCCACCCGCCTCGCGAATGGGCAAAAAATCGAAGATTATTGATCTAGGTCATGAAACCGGATCGAGGTTCGCCGCCGCCGTCGTCCCGAAATCGCGGCGCGCTTGCCGCGAAAGCAGGCCAGCTTGGCTGTCCGAGAACTCTTCTCAGCCGATGAAACCGTGCTGAATCAGCATTTCTTCATCTTTTCGAGACGCTGACGAAGCCGCGTCAGCGCGATGTTCAATTGGTCGCCTTCATTCCCCGCCGCGGCGTTCGCGACCGCCGGCGGCTGGTCGCCGGACGCTTGGCCGCCGAGGTCAATGGCTTCGGTTGGAAAAAGCTTGTTCGATGCGTCGGACGCCGGGGCGACCGGTTCGCGCGCCGGCGCCGAGCGCGCCTCGGGTTTCCGCGTCGGTTTCTCGAACTCGACGCCAACTTCCTGTCCAGATCTCCACATTACCCCGGCGCGGCGCTTGGAAGTCGCCATGCACATGACGAATGCATCCGGCAAAATGGAGGCGCCCTGAACAATGAGCCTGGCGCCCCCGTGGGAAATATCCAGAACCTTGCAGAAAATCGGGGTCGCGAGTTCTCCGGGGTCCACCCAAATGTCCGCATAAGACTTTTGACGGGTTGTCTCCCGCTTTTCCTCGATGGTCCGATTTCTGGAAAAGCCTATGCGCCTGGAGCTTGTCATGACAACCTTCGACGAAGCCTTGGAGTTTCGCGAGTCGCCAAGACATGCGTCGAAACCTTTGCTGTTTTGCTAATAGGGTTCGACAACTCCATGTATGGCTAAGGAAGCGGGTAAATTTCGAGCTTCGCCAAAGCCGGCCGCGCCCTTGCGCAAGCGGATGCTTTATCGGGCGCCGCTTGCCGGCGCGTCCACTTCAATTTATATGCGCCGGATATGCGAGGACGCCCTTGCGGGGGAACGGCCCAAACACAATCTCATGTGACGAGGCGAGGCAGGCTCGAAACGGGCTTACGCATAAGCCGTGACGAATCCGCCTCCTGTCGGACCGCTACGGGGTCCAAAAATATTACATTAATGGAAGGACCGGAAAAAAATGGCTAAGATTATCGGCATCGACCTCGGCACGACTAACTCCTGCGTGGCCGTCATGGATGGGTCGAGCCCCAAGGTCATCGAAAACGCCGAAGGCGCGCGAACGACCCCTTCGATCGTCGCTTTCACCGACGACGGCGAGCGTCTCGTCGGCCAGCCCGCCAAGCGCCAGGCGGTGACCAATCCCGAGAAAACCTTCTTCGCGATCAAGCGACTGATCGGCCGCACGTTCGAAGACCCGATGACCAAAAAGGACATCGGCCTCGTTCCCTATTCGATCGTCAGGGCCGGCAATGGCGACGCCTGGGTGGCGGCGGCCGGCAAGCAGTATTCGCCTTCGCAGATTTCGGCCTTCATCCTGCAAAAGATGAAGGAGACCGCCGAGGCGCACCTCGGGCAAACCGTCACGCAGGCGGTCATCACCGTCCCGGCCTATTTCAATGACGCCCAGCGTCAGGCCACCAAGGACGCCGGCAAAATCGCCGGCCTCGAAGTGCTGCGCATCATCAACGAGCCGACGGCGGCGGCGCTGGCCTATGGCCTCGACAAGAAGCACAGTGGCGCCATCGCGGTCTACGACCTTGGCGGCGGCACCTTCGACGTGTCGATTCTGGAAATCGGCGACGGCGTGTTCGAGGTGAAGTCCACCAATGGCGACACCTTCCTGGGCGGCGAGGATTTCGACAACCGCGTCGTCGAATATCTCGCCGGCGAGTTCAAGAAAGAGCAGGGCATCGACCTCACCAAGGACAAGCTCGCGCTGCAGCGTCTGAAGGAGGCGGCCGAAAAGGCCAAGATCGAACTCTCCGCCGCGACGCAGACGGAGATCAATCTGCCTTATATCACGGCCGACGCCTCGGGACCGAAGCATATGGCCCTGAAGCTCACGCGCGCCAAATTCGAGGCGCTGGTCGACGATCTGATCCAGCGCACGATCGAACCTTGCCGCAAGGCGCTCAAGGACGCCGGCATGTCGGCGGGCGAGATCGGCGAAGTGGTGCTGGTCGGCGGCATGACCCGCATGCCCAAGGTCCAGGAAGTCGTCAAACAATTCTTCGGAAAGGAACCGCATAAGGGCGTGAACCCCGACGAGGTTGTGGCGATCGGTGCCGCCGTGCAGGCCGGCGTGCTCCAGGGCGACGTGAAGGACGTGCTGCTGCTCGACGTGACCCCGCTCTCGCTCGGCATCGAGACGCTGGGCGGCGTGTTCACACGGCTGATCGACCGCAACACGACGATCCCGACCAAGAAGAGCCAGGTGTTCTCGACCGCCGAGGACAATCAGACCGCAGTGACCATCAATGTGTTCCAGGGCGAACGCGAGATGGCGCAGGACAACAAGAGTCTGGGGCGTTTCGACCTCGCCGGCATTCCGCCGGCGCCGCGCGGCGTGCCGCAGATCGAGGTGACCTTCGACATCGACGCCAACGGCATCGTCAATGTGACGGCGAAGGACAAGGCCACCAACAAGGAGCAGCAGATCCGCATTCAGGCCTCGGGCGGCCTGTCGGACGCCGACATCGACAAAATGGTCAAGGACGCCGAGGCTCACGCCGCCGAGGACAAGGCCAAGCGCGAGCTGGTCGACGCCAGAAACCATGGCGAGGCGAGCGTGCATTCGGCGGAGAAGTCGGTGGCCGAATTCGGCGACAAGGTCTCCGCCGCCGACAAGAGCGCGATCGAGGCGGCCATCGCTTCGCTGAAGACCGCGCTCGAGGGCGAGGACGCCGAGCACATCAAGGCCAAGACCAGCGAGTTGGCGCAGGCGACCATGAAGCTGGGCGAGGCGATGTACAAGGCGCAGCAGGCCGAGGGCGCGGCGCCCGGAGCCGGCGCTCAGGACGCCCATGGCAAGGACGACGTGATCGACGCGGACTTCAAGGAAGTCGGCGGCGACGACCACAAGAAGTGAGCAAAACGGCGTTATAGTCCGTTTGGATATTGAGGCTCCCCCGCCTTGGCGGGGGAGCCTTTTTTGGAAGGTCGGTGCAATGCTCATCATCTTCAGCGGCCCGCCCGCGGCGGGCAAATCGACCATCGCCCGCCGTCTCGCGCCAAGGCTCCGGGCCGTCTGGCTGCGCATCGACACGCTCGAGACGCCGATCATGGCGGCCTATGGCGACGACATCGCCGATGTGGGCTATCGCGCCGCCTATGGAGTCGCCGAGGATAATCTGCGCCTCGGTCACATCGTGATCGCCGATTGCGTCAACGACATAACGATCACGCGCGACGCCTGGCGGGCCGTGGCGGAACGCGCCGGGACGCCCGCCTTCGAGCTGGAAGTCCTGTGTTCGGACCAGGACGAGCATCGCCGCCGCGTCGAGACGCGGGTGGTGGACGTTCCCGGGGTGAGTCTGCCGAGCTGGCCGGCAATTTTGGCTCGGCGCGCCGAGCCGTGGACAAGCCCGCATCTCGTGATCGACACCGCCGGACGCGAGATCGAGGATTGCGTCGCGCAGGTGATGGCGGCGCTTGACGAGCACTCCTCGGTCAGCCGATTGCCGCCCTGATCGAGTCCCGGGCGCCTCCGCCGCCGCGCCTTAAATCGCGCCCACCCATCCAAAGAATGGTCTCGACGCCGCCCAGCGCAGTGCTTACATCAGGCGCCGAACTGGTGTAACGCCTCTCCTATAAAGCGAACGGCCGCGGCGAATGGAGCTGGCGGGCGGTTTCTCTTCGACAAATGAAATCTGACATGGCCAAGCGCGACTATTACGAAATTCTCGGAGTCTCCCGGACCGCGACCGAAGTCGAGATGAAGATCGCCTTCCGCAAGTCGGCGATGGAATGCCATCCTGACCGAAACCCCGGCGACAAGGCGGCCGAGGCGCAGTTCAAGGAGCTGAACGAGGCCTATCAGTCGCTGTCGGATCCGCAAAAGCGCGCCGCCTATGACCGTCTGGGCCATGCCGCCTTCGAGCAGGGCGGCGGCGGCTTTGGCGGCGAAGGCTTCGGCGCCTCGATGGCCGATATTTTCGAGGATCTCTTCGGCGACGTCATGGGGCGGCGCGGCGGGCGGTCTGGCGGCAATGGCCGCGAGCGCGGCTCCGATCTGCGCTACAATATGGAGATTACGCTCGAAGAGGCCTACACCGGCAAGGCGGCGACGCTGAAGCTGCCGACCTCGGCCACCTGCGAGGCCTGTGCCGGAAGCGGCGCCAAGAAGGGCTCCAGGCCAAAGGTGTGCGCCACCTGCGCCGGTCAGGGACGCGTGCGCGCGCAGCAGGGATTTTTCGCGATCGAGCGAACCTGCCCAACCTGCCAGGGGCGCGGCGAAATCATCGAAAATCCCTGTCCTTCATGCGCCGGCTCCGGCCGCAAGACGCTGGAGCGCACGCTCTCCGTCAATGTGCCGGCGGGCGTCGAGGACGGCACCCGGATCCGCCTCGCGGGCGAGGGCGAGGCTGGCTTGCGGGGCGGCCCGCCCGGCGATTTATATATTTTCCTGTCGGTCAAGCCGCACGCCTTCTTCCAGCGCGACGGCGCCGATCTTTACTGCCGCGTGCCGATCTCGATGGTGCGCGCGGCCATCGGCGGCGAGATAAGCGTCCACGCCATCGATAGCTCGGAATGCAAGCTGAAAGTGCCGGAGGGCACGCAATCGGGCCGCCAGTTGAAGGTCAAGGGCAAGGGAATGCCGGTGCTGCGCGGACGCGACCAGGGCGATTTGCATGTCCAGATCAGCGTCGAGACGCCGCAAAATCTCACCAAGCGCCAACGCGAACTGCTCCATGAATTCGAGCAGGAGTCCTCGCACCACACCCATCCGGAATCGACCGGCTTTTTCGCGCGGATGAAAGAGCTGTTCGGAAAGTAGCGCGCCAATCCGTCGGACGGCGCGGGTATTATCAAAACCGCGCGGGAAGGCTAAAGGGTAGAGGTGACGCCAGGGGCGCGCGTCGCCGCGCGTCGTGTCGAACGAGCGTCGGAGTATAGTTCCAAGCGGGGGAGCAACCCGCCAACCAAAAAAGGCGATCATTCCTTGCCGCACCGCCAGCAGCCCAAAAAAACCACCCTTGCCGATAGCGCGCGATTCCTGAGCCAGTGGTTCCGGAATCCCGGCGTTGTCGGCGCGGTCGCGCCCTCCGGGCCGGCGCTCGCCAAAACGATGGCCAGCTACGTCGATCTCGCGCGCGGAGGGCCGATCGTCGAACTTGGTCCCGGCACCGGCCCGGTCACCAAGGCGCTGCTGGCGCGCGGGATTCCGGCGGATCGTCTGTTGCTGGTCGAGTACGAGACGAGATTCTGCCGCATGCTGGCCGAACGTTATCCCGGCGTCAAAATCGTGCAAGGCGACGCCTATGGCCTCAAGGCGACGCTGGCCGGTCACGTCAATGGAGAGGTGGCGACCGTCATCTCCAGCCTGCCGTTGTTGAATCGTCCCGAGCGCGACCGCGTCGAACTGCTGCATCAGGCGTTCGACCTGATGGGGCCCGACGGGCTATTCATCCAGTTCACTTACGGGCTGGCGATTTCGCCGATGCCCGTCCACGCCCATGGCCTGGCGGGAGCCTTTGTCGGCAAGGGTTCGGCGCCGGTTCTGCTGAACATACCGCCGGCGCGGGTCTGGCGCTATCGCCGCGCCGGTCATTCCAACGGCCCCGCCAAGTGACTTCGAGCGAAGCGAAGGCGCGCGACCGGCTGATCGTCGCGCTCGACGTGGAGAGCGTCGAGGCCGCGCGGGCCCTGATTTCGAAGCTCGGCGACAGCGTGTCCTTTTACAAAATAGGACTGGAGCTCGCCTACGCCGGCGGGCTTGGTCTCGCCAGCGAGTTGAAACAGGTCGGCAAGCGCGTTTTCCTCGATTTGAAGTTGCACGACATCGGCGCCACCGTGGAGCGCGCGACGCTGCAAATCTCGAGGCTCGGCGTCGATTTTTTGACGATCCACGGCTTTACGCAAACGATGCGCGCGGCACGGGCCGGAGCGGGCGACGGCGGTTTGCGGTTGCTGGCCGTCACGGTGATGACCTCGTACGACGACGCCGATTTGCGCGAGGCCGGCTATGCGCTCGGCGTGGCGGAACTGGCGGCGCTGCGGGCGCGGCAGGCGAGAGAGCTTGGCGTCGACGGGCTAATTCTCTCGCCGCTGGAACTGGCGCCGATCCGCGCGCTCGTCGGCTCGAAAATGTTGCTCGTCACGCCAGGCGTGCGCCCCGCCGGGGCCGAGGCCAACGACCAAAAGCGCGTGATGACGCCGGGGCAGGCGATCCAGGCCGGGGCCGATCACCTCGTGATCGGACGCCCGATCACCCGCGCGGCGGACCCAAGGGCGGCGGCGGAGCGGATCGTCGCGGAAATCGCCGGCGCGGCGTGACCCCGCGCATATTGGAGAAGCCGAGCTATGCGCATCGCCAGCTGGAACGTCAATTCGGTGCGCCAGAGAACCGCGCCCCTGCTCGATTATCTGCGCGATGTCGCCCCCGACGTGCTGTGTCTGCAAGAACTCAAATGCCAGGACGAAGCCTTTCCGCGCGCCGAGGTCGAGGACGCCGGCTATGTCGTCGAAACCTTCGGCCAGAAGACTTTTAACGGCGTCGCGCTGCTGTCCAAAACTCCGCTGGAGGATGTTTCGCGCGGATTGCCGGGTTTCGAGGACACCCATTCGCGCTACATCGAGGGCGTGGTCGGCGACGGCGCCGGCGGGGTTTACCGCGTCGCCTCGATTTATCTGCCCAATGGCAATCCGCCGGACAGCGAGAAATACGGCTATAAGCTCGCCTTCATGGACGCGCTGACCGATCGGGCGCGCGCGCTGCTCGCATTGGAGGAGCGGGTCGTGTTGGCCGGAGATTTCAATGTCATTCCGGCGCCCGAGGATGTTTACGATCCCGTGGGCTGGGCCGGCGACGCATTGTTCAAGCCCGAAACCCGCTCAAAATTCCGCCGGTTGCTCAACCTCGGCTACACGGAGGCGCTGCGCGCCGTCACGGATGCGCCCGCCGTTTACACATTCTGGGATTATCAGGCCGGCGCCTGGCAAAAGAACAATGGCCTTCGCATCGACCATCTGTTGCTGTCGCCGCCGGCCGCCGACCACCTGAAGAGCGTCGAGATCGACAAGGCGCTACGCGGCCGCGAAAAGCCGTCCGACCACGTCCCGATTCGCGCGGATTTCATCTGAGCGGAAATACTCGCGCCGGCGGCGGCGAGCGAAAAATCTAACGGAGTTTGGCGGATCGGCGCAAAACGCTTCGCGGTTTTCGCCTAGCTGATTTAGACTTCGGCCAACAAGGAGAGCCCTTCCATGGCCACGCTCGAAGCCATTCTCGCCACGATCGACAAGAATATCGACGCCTCCACGCAAAGGCTGTTCGATTTATTGCGAATTCCTTCCGTTTCGACCGACCCGGCCTACACCAAGGAATGCGAGCGCGCCGCCGACTGGCTCGTGAGGGAACTGCAGGGACTGGGCTACAGCGCCGAATCGCGGCCGACTCCTGGCCATCCCATCGTGGTCGGCCATGCGAACGCCAAGCGCAAGGATGCGCCGCATTTGCTGTTTTACGGCCATTACGACGTGCAGCCGCCCGATCCGCTGGAATTGTGGAAGACCGAGCCCTTCGCGCCGCGTCTGCAACAGGGCGACGGGACGCAGGAGATCGTCGCGCGCGGCGCCTCCGACGACAAGGGTCAGCTCATGACTTTCGTCGAGGCCTGCCGCGCCTTCGAGGCCAATGGCGGACTGCCGTGCAACGTGACATTCCTGTTCGAGGGCGAGGAGGAGACCGGCTCCCCGTCGCTGCCGGAATTTCTCGCCGCCAACAAGGCCGAATTGTCGGAGCCGGCGCTGGCCCTCGTCTGCGACACCGGCATGTGGAACGCGACCACGCCGGGCATAACCATCATGCTGCGCGGACTGGTGCAGGAAGAGGTGATTCTGAGGGGCGCCAGCCACGATCTGCATTCCGGCATGTTCGGCGGCCCCGTCGTCAATCCGATCCATGTGCTCGCGAAAATCATCGGCGAGCTTCACACGGAGGATGGCGAGGTGGCGCTGCCAGGCTTTTACGACGGCGTGCCGGAATTGCCCGAGGACATAGCGGCGCAATGGCGTGAACTCGATTTCGATGAGGCGGCATTTTTGGAGGGCATTGGCCTTAGCCAGGTTGGCGGCGAGGCCGGGCGCGGCGTCATCGAGCAGATTTGGGCGCGGCCGACCTGCGACGTGAACGGCATTGTCGGCGGCTATACTGGCAAGGGCTCGAAAACCGTGCTACCGGCGCAGGCCAGCGCCAAATTCTCGTTCCGCTTGGTCGGGACGCAGAACCCCACGAAAATTGTCGAGACATTCCACGCTTTTGTGCGCGAACGGCTGCCGGTGGACGTGACGGCGGAGTTTATCTCGCATGGGGCGTCCGGGGCGATCAATCTGCCGTTCGGGTCCGAGGCGCTGAAGCGGGCGCGGCGGGCGCTGGCCGACGAATGGGGCGTCGAGGCGGCGCTGACCGGCTGCGGCGGCTCGATTCCGATTGTCGGCGCCTTCAAGCGTGATCTCGGCATGGACGCGCTGATGATCGGCTTCGGGCTGGAGGACGACCGCATCCACTCGCCGAACGAGAAATATTCGCTCACCTCGTTCCACAAGGGAACCCGCTCCTGGGCGCGGGTGCTGGCGGCGCTGGCGGCGTGAGGAAAGAGGCGGCCGCGAATTTCTATTCGCCATCCGCGACGATCCGCCACTCGCGTTGTCGTTCCTTTTCGGCTATGTAAGGTTCCGTACAGTGTTCGGCGGTCCGGGGAGGGGAGCCCGGGGCCGCATGTAGCGCGAATAGCGCGCTGAATGAAGGGCTTCGACATGGTTTATCGGCGCTACTTCGAGGCAGCTGTCTTCCGTCTTCGTTCGGAACGGCGCTATCGAGTCTTCGCCCATATCGAGCGCGATGTGGAGAGTTTCCCCGAGGCGGTATGGCATCGTCCGGACGGCAAAACCCAGGATGTCACCATCTGGTGCTCCAATGATTATCTCGGCATGGGCCAGCACCCCGAGGTGATCGCCGCCATGGTCGAGACGGCGGCCAAGGTCGGCGCCGGCGCCGGCGGCACCCGCAATATTTCCGGCACCAGCCACGCCATCGTCGAACTCGAGCGCGAACTCGCCGATCTGCATGGCAAGGAGGCGGCGCTGGTCTTCACCTCTGGCTGGATCTCCAATCTCGCGGCGATCTCGACCATCGCCGATCTCCTGCCCAATTGCCTCATTCTCTCCGACGCCTCGAATCACAATTCGATGATCGAGGGCGTCAAGCGCTCGCGCGCGGAGACGAAAATCTTCCGCCATAACGACCTCGCCCATCTCGAAGAGCTTTTGATCGCGGCGGGCGAGCGGCCCAAGCTGATCGTGTTCGAGAGCCTTTATTCGATGAACGGCAACGTCGCGCCGGTCGCCGAAATCGCCGCGCTGGCCGAGCGTTACGGCGCCATGACCTATATCGACGAGGTGCACGCGGTCGGCATGTACGGCCCCCGCGGCGGCGGCGTTTGCGAACAGGTCGGCGTCATGCACAAGATCGACGTGATCGAGGGCACGCTGGCCAAGGGCTTCGGCACGCTCGGCGGCTATGTCGCCGGCGACGCCGCGCTGATCGACGCCATACGCGGCTATGCACCGTCCTTCATCTTCACGACGGCCCTGCCGCCGGCCGTCGCGGCCGCCGCCTGCGCCGCCGTGCGCCTGCTCAAGGCGCGGCCGGACATGCGCGACGCGCATCAACGCGCATCGGCGATCACCAAACACGCATTGGGCGCCGCCGGACTGCCGGTGCTGGAGAACAGCTCGCACATCGTCCCGGTGATGGTGCGCGACGCGCAGCTGTGCAAGGCCGCCAGCGACATGCTGCTGGAGCGCCATCACATCTACATCCAGCCGATCAACTACCCGACCGTCGCCAAGGGCTCCGAGCGCCTGCGCATCACGCCGACGCCGCGCCACAGCCACGCGCATATCGGGAACCTCGTCGAGGCGATGGTCGACGTCTGGCGGACGCTCGGCATCCCCTTCGTCGAGCCGCCGGCGAATCTGCTTCTCGACGAGAAGAGCGCCGAGCGCTGCACCTATCCCGAGATCAAGCTCGCCGCGCAGTAAAGCGAACTCTTCAACGAAAACAGTTCCCGGTCCGCGACGACCGGGGCTGTTTTCGTTTGTCGCCGTCCGCCGCGCTTTTCGGGCGGCGCGCCCCGCGCCAGACGGTCTGGCTCATCGATTGCTACGACGGCCCCATGGCCGCTTCCTCGCGATTGGAGCGTTCCAACTTGTCGGAAAGGGGTGCGTCGATGGATGAGCTTTATGTAATTTGTCGGACAGTCGAGATCGACGACCGCGACGTGAAGGGCTTCGTGCTGATGCGCGAGGGCGAGAACGGCGAGCCCAAGCCCTGGCCGATCATGATCACGCGCAAGTGCAACCAGTTCTATGGCTATGAGAATGCCTGCCCGCATCAAGGCGAGCGCCTCGATACGACGCCGGGCCAGTTTCTGGACGAAGACGAAAATTTCATCACCTGCGGCAACCATCAGGCACAGTTCGATCCGGATACCGGCGAATGTTTCATCGGCCCCTGCAAAGGCGAGCGCCTGACGCCGATCAATTTGGTGATCGACGATGGCGATGTCTGTTTGACTGGCGTCGTACTGGCGGAAGAGGACGCCGGCTGATTTGCCGACCCGATCGACACCAATGCAATCAGGGGATTATTCGTGACCGACCTGGCGGAACTAAAGAAGCGCAAACAGCCCCTCAATCTGGCGATCGTCTATGTCGATCCGGACGCCTTTGTCGCCAATTTCATGGGCTGGCTGGAAATTACGGCGTTCATCACGGCGCAGCGGGCCGGCGAAGCCCAGCCACCCGCCGATGGGACGACGCCTAAATTAACGGCGCGGGAGCTCAAGGGCGGCGCGGTCGCCAATGTCGCGGCCGACGCCATATTCGCCTTCTGCATGACGGCGGCGTTGAACGAAGACAAGGCGGCGGTCGACAAGGTCGAGGCCGCCTTGGCGGAAAGCATCGGCAAGGAGTTTCCCGGATCGCATGTCTTTTGGAACTTTCGCGCCAATATCGAAGCGCCCGTGACGCTTGACGATTTTGTCGCTCAGTCCGGCAAGAAGATGCTGATCGGCGACAAGCCGCCGCCGCCAATGCGCGCAAAGGAGAATTGGAGCACGGGGCTGCGCTTCCTGGAGAAGGCGCGCACCTCCAATTTCGTGCACGAAATCATGTTTCCCCTGGCGAAATGGCATCGCGACCGCTGGAGCGAGACTTTGGAGAAGGGCATATCCTTCCTTCAGCACATAGAGGACAATGTGCCGGTCTTGCGAGAAGTGCTGGATGACCCTCGCAACGATCAGGCCTTCGTCGCTAACCTACTGCTGAAGCTCGCGCCCGCCGTGGATACCGAGTTGACCGACGACACGCAGGGATTTTTGCGCTCGCTGGCGCGGCGGGGTTAGTGGAGCCAGCGCGAAGTCGGCGCCTCTCGGGGAAGGTCGGACGAACCTCCCGAATATGCGCGCGGCGACGCGACGCGAATCAGCGGGCGCGAGCGTGGAGATCGGGAACGATCCCGTTTCACCGTGGTTTCTACCAAGGAGCATAGGGAGTTGAAAGATGTTGCCTTGCGAGAAGCCTGTCGGCGAGCAAACTCTCAGCGAAGTCACGAATTGCGGTTGGGACACGCTCAGGAGCGCGGTCAGTGGCGTGATCAGCCATCCTGGCGGGGCGACCGTAACGGAGTGGATTATAACGACGCTGGCGCTCCTGGCGCTGCTCTTATTTATCGTTTCCCTGATTCCGCGGCGGGTCTAAAGCCTCTCCGGTACGGGTTGAACCGGGAAGACTTGTCTTATGACTTTTCGCGCTTTCCCAGGCAAAACCGGCATCCGGTTTTGCTGAAAGCGCTTTAATCGCGATGGCGGAGATAGTTTTCCAACATCGCGACGGCGGCCCGGCGATCCGCCTCGCTGGCCGAAGCCAGCGCCTTGGCGTGTAAATCGATGATCCACTGATCGGCGGGGGCGTTGCCCGCCGATTCGCGAGCCAGGGTCAGATACATCAGCCCGCGCGGACGTTGCGCGGCGCCGCCGGCCTCGCCGTTGAACATCATCTCGCCGAGCAGCGCCTGCGCCGGGGCATGGCCCTTGCGCGCGGCGAGATCGAGCCAGTTCATGCCCTGGCGCATGTCTTTCTTGACGCCCACCCCGTCGAGATACATGCGCGCGACGTTATACTGAGCGTCGGCGTCGCCAAAAAAAGTCGCCGCGTAGCGGAACAGATCGAAGGCGCGCTCGGGGTCCGGCGCCAGTTTGGCGCTGGCTATCCCCGCGCGCAGATATCGCCCAACCGAGACAAAGGCGCTCGAGGCCATCGAACGCAAGCTCGGGTCCGGATCGTCCTCCGCGAAATGCTCGACGATCTTCGAGAAATAATCGAACGCCTTGTGGTCGTCGCGGGCCACGCCGTCGCCCTCGGCGTACATCCGGGCGAGTTTCCATTGCGCCAGATATTCGCCGCCGTCGGCCGCGTAACGCAGCGCCTCGATGGAGGCGCCAGCCTTGCCGGAATGGTAACTCTCCAGCCCCGCGCGAAGCGCGGCGCGTGGATCCTTGAACATTGGCAGTTGAGCGGTCGGCGAGGTCAGGCGCTGATCGGCCCCGTCGAGAGCCGGAGCGGGAGCGGCGAAGGCGACCAGCAATATCGCGACCCATGCGCCGCCCAGGATGTAGCCCAGAGCCATGCCGTGTCTTTGCGCGCCCAATGCGAATAGACTGATTTGAAAAGGCCTCGTCATGACCGCTCGTCTTCCCCAAACGCGGTCCCGGCCGCGCACACGCCAAACACTCCGCCGTGTCAACTTCAGATCGAATTCGAGCAAAAAACCGCCGTCTCCCCGCGGATGTATCGCATTGGGAAGTTGTCGCCGCGTCTTCGATGACCTTGTGACACGATGACTTTAGCGCGGCGTTTATGGCTGAAAAGGGGCTTTGTGGGCCAAATCACTGGATCGCATCTTTATGTTGGCGAGTGTTGCAACAAGGTCACATATTCGCCATTCGAGAGGGTGCGTCGGGACAAATTTTATCCGTCATCGGGAGGTCTTGCGTCGCCTTGACGCGCCGCGCGGCGAAGCCATTTCTTCCCGCCGGCCTCGCCGTGTGGTTAAAGTCAAACTTGAGGACTCCGCCGCGAATCGAATGTCGGAGCCCGTGCCCGCCAGAAGAAGGACGCCGCGATGATCACCGGGTTACGCCGACTCGTTTCATTCACCATGATCGCGCCGATTGTCGGCGGCCTTTGCGCCCCCGCGTTGGGCGCCGACGCGGCGCATGGCGGCGTGATCGCCAAGCGTTGGTGCGCGGCCTGCCATGTCGTCGCGGCGGATCAGCATTCGGCCAACGCCGACGCGCCGCCTTTCGCCGACATCGCGCGCCGCCTGCCCGACAACAAGGCGATCGCCGCCTTCCTCACCGATCCGCATCCTAAAATGCCCGACATGAGCCTGACGCGACGGGAAATCGACGACATCGTGGCCTATATTCGCGGTCTCGGTCCGACTCCTCCTCTTGCTCCCGCCGAGCCCGGCGGCGTCGACGTCGAGCGGCCCAAGAAGGGCTGACGGTTGGAGACACGGCCCTTGCGGGCCATTTTCGCGCGGTATTCGATGGTCTACTCGGTCAAGGAGGCTTTTTTAACTTTGCAGGGCGAAGGGCGTCACGCGGGACGCGCCGCCGTGTTCTGTCGCTTCTCCGGCTGCAATCTATGGACCGGGCGCGAGGAGGATCGCCCGCGCGCGGTCTGCGGCTTTTGCGACACCGACTTTGTCGGCGTGGATGGCGAGAACGGCCGCAAATTCTCCAACGCCGAGGAACTCGCGGCTCTGCTGGCGCGGCTCTGGGGGCCGGCGCGGGACCAACGTTTCGTCGTGCTGACCGGCGGCGAACCGACGCTCCAGATCGACGAAGCGCTGATCGCCGCGCTGCATGGCCAGGGTTTCGAGATCGCCGTCGAGACCAATGGAACGCTGCCCGTCCCCACGTCGATCGACTGGATTTGCGTTTCGCCCAAGGCCGGCGCGCCGCTGCGCCAGACCCGGGGCCACGAGCTAAAACTGGTGTTCCCGCAGTCGGGGGCGGAGCCCGAAGCTTTCCAGAGCCTCGACTTCGCGCATTTCCTGTTGCAGCCCATGGACGGGCCGGAGATTCTGCGCAATAGGGAGGCGGCGATCGACTATTGCCTGCGCCATCCGCGCTGGCGCCTGTCGTTGCAGACGCACAAGATCATCGGGGTGAAGTAGACGTGGCGAGTTTCGAGGTCTTCCGGGAGTTTTATTTCGAGGCGGCGCATGCGCTGTACGACCCGGAGCATCCAACCGGCGGCAAATACCGCAATCTGCACGGGCACTCCTTCCGGGTGCGGGTGACGCTGCGCGGCGAGCGAAGCCAGGACGAGCAATGGGTGATGGACCTTGGCAAGCTCGGGCGCCGCCTCGCGGAGCTGCGCGAAAAGCTCGATCACAGTTTCCTCAACGACCTTGATGGGCTCGGCAAGCCGACGCTGGAGAATCTCTGTCTATATATATGGGGCGATCTCGCGCCATTCGCGCCGGGGCTACGCGAGGTCGGCGTGTTCCGTGACAGCTGTTTCGAGGGCTGCGTGTATCGGGGAGATTAGGAGGACAGGCGCGACGGGAGGATGAAATGAACATCGAGGGATCCGTCGCCGTGGTGACAGGCGCCAACCGAGGTCTCGGCAGGGCCTATACAGAGGCTCTACTCGCGGGAGGAGCCGCGAAGGTTTATGCGGCCGCGCGCAACCCCTCCGCCATCTCCGATACGCGGTTGACGCCGATCCGTCTCGACGTCACATCCCCGATCGACATCGCGGCGGCGATCAAGTCATGCCCGGACGTGAACCTGTTGATCAACAACGCCGGGCTCATGCTCAAAACCCCAATGCTTACGGAGGGATCGGAAGACGCCTTGCGACGGGAGATGGAGGTGAACGTTTACGGCGTGCTGGCCATGATGCGCGCGCGCAACGGCGGCGGCGCGATCGTCAATATGCTCTCCGTGGTCAGCTGGTTCGTCAATCCTTTCAACGCCACTTATTGCGCCCCCAAGCATGCGGCGCTCGCCGTCACCGACGCGGCGCGGGCCCAGTTGCGAGCGCAAGGCGTCCAAGTGACCGGCGTTTACGCCGGCTTCATCGACACCGACATGGCGGCGGGAGTGAACGCGCCCAAGACGTCGCCCCGGCAAGTCGCCGAGCGGGCGTTGGAAGGCGTGCGGACCGGCCAGGACTACGTCGTGGCCGGCGACGAAGCCCGCGACATTCGCGCGGCGCTCCTGGCCGATCCGGCCGCGTTCGAAGCCAAGTTGCGGGAAGCTTGGGAGCAAGGGGCCTCCCCTTGGGCCGCCTGAAGCAGGCTCAAGCGGTTCCGCCGAATCCTCACCGCCGCAGCAGGCGTTGCAGATAGTCGAGTTCTTCTGCCGGGCGCTCCGGCTGGCCAAGTCGGCGGCGGACCTCGTCCTGCACGCGGCGGGCGCGTTGCGCCGGCGGCAGGCCCAGCGGGTCGTAACGGGAATGGGAGTCGTGTTGGCCATGGCTGCCCATGTCGCGGCCGAGCGGATCGCGATCCGCGCCCTTGCCCTTGGAGCCCGGCTGGCCGCGTGCGTCTTGCCCGCTCCCTTCGCCCGCACCGCCCTCCTGTTCGCCGCGCCGCGCCAATTCATCGGCGCCGCGCCTTAGCGCCTGCAGCGCGCGGCCCTGCGCGTCGACGGCCTTGCCGGCGCCGCTCTGTCCTTGCCCGAGCGCCTGCTCGGCGTCCTTCATCGCTTTGTCGGCGTCGTCAAGTTCGGTCGGCGCGCCCTCGCCGGAGCGCCGCAGCGCCTCGCGCTGGCGTTCCAGCCGTTCGCGCAGCGCGTGTTGACGCTCCTCTCGCGAGCCTTGTCCCGGCTGCGGGTTCGCCCCCGATTTTTCGCCCGGCGCCGCGCCCTGGAAAGTCTCGTCGCGCAACTGTTGCTGATCTCGCGACATCTGGTCGAGTTCGGAGCGGCCGCTTTCCCGCGCGCTGGAACTCTTGCCGCCGCCTTGCGACGGCTCGAGATTCTCCAACATGTTTTCTAAATCGTCGAGCAGCTTTTGCGCTTGCGCGAGGTCGCCGGATTTGCCGGCCTGACCCATTTCGTCGAGCATTTTGTCGAGGTCTTCCTTGGTTATTTCGCGCCCCTCGCCCTTTCCGGCCCGCGTCGCGTCGGGATCGCGCTGGCGCGCAGCCTGTTCCGACATGCCCTGCAGGAATTTCTCCATCGTCTCGCGCAACTCATCGGTGAGTTTCGCGATCTCCTGTTCGTCGGCCCCGCGCGCCAGCGCCTCGCGCAATTTGCGCTGCGCCTCGCGCAGATCGTGCTCGGACTGGGCGAGATCGCCGCCCTCCAGGCTCAGCGCCATCGCCCACAGCAGTTCGGCGACCTCGCGCAATTGGTCGTCGCTTCGGGGACCGTCAAGTCCGCGCCGCGCCGTGCGCAAACCCAGATAGATTGACGAGGGCGTGTCGAACAGTTCCGGCGCGATCGAGAGGCCGTCGAGCGCCAGCCGCACTTGCGCGCGGTTCTCGGGGTCGAGCGCGAGCGCGCGGCGCTGCTCGGCCAAAGCGCGCGCCAGCGGCTTGGTGAAATGGCGCTGAGGCAGCGTAAGCTCAACGGACTTCGAGAAGCCCTCGTTGCCGCCTTCGTCACGCGCGTCCAGAGTCAGCGTCGCATTCGCGCCGGCCCACGGGCTGTCGGAGAGATCGAGCGTCGCCCGCGCCTCGCCGCGCCCCTCGCGCTCGGGCAGCGGCGTCAGCGGCAGCCGCGGCGGCGGATAGAGCGCGCGCCGCGCGCCAGGGCGCGACAGCAGCGCCAGCGCCTCGATCACGCCGTAGTCGTCGTCGGTCTGGTAGCGCAGCGTCATCGTGCCCCGCAGATTGTTGCGCGGCGCCTCCAGCAGTTCGATGCTCGGCGGTCGGTCGGGGATGACGCCCAGATTGAAGGCGCGGCCATCCGGCAGCACGATGCGCGCGGCGCCCGTCAGCTTAAATCTCTGCTCCTGCTCGGCGGCTTTTTCGGCGCCCCGCGGCGCGGCGACCGGCTCCAGCGCGCCCTCGGTCTTGGCGGCGCCAGCGAAGCGCAGATGCAGCACCGAATTGACGGGCGCCTCCGATGTCTGGCCGATGTCCTTGTCGCCGAGCACCAGGGGCGGGCGGCCGGTGTAGGGCGGGGGATCGAGAAAAGCGTCGAAGCGCGCCGTTTCGAAGGAAACGCCCGCGCCCCGCCAGTCGAGCGCGGCCCGCAGCCGCGCCGATTTATCCCCGCCGGCGACGAAGGCCATCCCCACCGCCGCGACCAGCGCCAGCGCGCGCAGCGCGAAGGGATCGCGTCGAGGCAGATCGGGCCGCGGCGGCGCGACCGGCAGCGCCGCGAGGGCTCGCTCCAGCCGACGGCGATGCGCTTCCCACAGCGTCGCCGTCGCGGGATCGGGCGCGTCGCCGGCGAGTTTATCCTCCAGCGAAGCGGCGGGACGCAGTCCGCTGGCGTCCTCCGCGTCGAGCCGCCGCAGCGCCTGGCGCCGACCCGGGGGCCCGCGCAAAATCTCCCGAACGAGCAGAAACAGCGCGGCCTGCGCGAAGAGCGCCACGCCGACGACGCGCCACGGCGCGCCGATTTCCAACCACAGCCCGGACCAGGATAGCGCCAAAAAAGCCAGCCCAAGAGTCGTCAGCGCGGCCGCGAGGCGCAGCAGACGCTCGGTCAGCAGCATGGCTTTCGAGCGCCGCGTCATCAGCTCCAGCGGCGTGGCGGGGGCCTTTTCGTTCTCTTTATGCGCGGGCTCGTTCATCGTCGCTCCAGGCGCGGGAGTTTATCCCCGCGCGAGATTATCCGATAGAATGGCGATTGTAAGAACTTTACGCCCGCGCGATCGTTCCGACCATCGCCCCGAGGAGGCCCGCATGACCCAACGCGCCACGGACGCTGACACAGCCTCACCGCCCTCGCGCGATCTTGCCGCGCTGCCGGCTCAGGTCGCGGCGATCCGCGAAAAAATTCTCGCGGCCTGCGACAAGGGCGAGTTGGAAGCGTTGCGTATCCCGATTGACTGGAACGAGACGCGCCCGCTGTTCGAGCGCGGCGTCAAGAAACATCCCGCCGGAACCGATCCGATCGAGGTGTTGCGGTCGCTGTCGTTCGATCGGAAGGGCTTCGAGATTCTGAACGTCGCGCGCGCCGTGTTGGCGCAGCCTTACGCCAAGATCCAGCGTGGACCGGTCACGCTTTACGAATGGCCGGCCTTCCCCGCCCCGCCCGCGAACGAAGCGGAGGAGCGCGGACAATGGAGCTGCGTGCGCTTTTACGACCTCGCGCGCTCGCTGGAGCAGGGGCGTCCGAAGACGATGCGCATGGGCTTCGGCTCGGATGGCGTATGGCATTATTTCTGGAGCGAGGAGTGACGCGCCGTCGCGCGTAGGAACATCATCGTCCCGCGAATTTATCCGTCGCCGGCGCCGAGATTTGATTGGAGAAGCGCGTCGCGGCGCCGCCATTCTGGGAGCTCAACATATTCGGCTCGGCGGCGCGGGCCGCCGAGCGAACGGCGCCGATCGAGGCGCCGAGCACCGAACCCATCGACGTTTTGCTGGCCGGCGTCGTTTGCGTCATCGCCTGGAAATTCGAGTGGTCCAGACGGGCGGGGACAAAGCTCGTGCGCGGCGCGCCGGCCTTGGCGGCTGGCTTGCCCGCGGCGGTCTCCTGGACGGGCGCCGGCGGCGCATAGGCAAGCATCTCACCGTCGCTGCCGCGCATCCCCGCAGGCTGCGTCCCTGGCCGGCCATCGACCGATCCCGTCACGTCGATCAGCGTCGCCAACGCATTGTCGGGCCGCCCGCGCTCCGCGGCGCCAAGGCTCTTGGGCCGAGACGGAGGCAGCGGGACGTTCGCCGCGGCGGCGGCAGGCGAAGCGTCTTCGCTCGCCGCGAAACCGAGCTCCATCGGTCGCGTCGGCGGCAGCGGCGCGTCCAAACTGGCGACCAAATCCCGCGGCCGGCGCGGCGGCAAGGGCGCGTTCGACTGCGTCGGCGCGTCGGCGGCGCTCTCCAATTCCCGCGCCTGTTCAGCCAAATCGCCGCGCAAAAATCTGCCGGCGTCCTCTGGCTCGACCGACGCCAAGCCGACACGCTTGTCCGCCGCGGGAGGCGGCTCGATCGGACTCGGCTTGACGAGCGAGGCGGGGCGTTCGGGCGGGAGCGGCGCATTGACAGCGACGGTTTTTTCGCGCGGCGCCGGCTGCGACGGCTTGTCGTCGGGAGCCGCCGTCATCACCGTCTCGCCGCGCGGCAAATTCGCCTGCGCCTTCGCGATCGCGGCCGACCGGCGCGTGTCGACGGGGGACTCGCCGCCGCCTTCCTCGTCCGACTCGGCGGCGGCGACCTTGGCCGCTCTCGAATTGCGCGGCGCGAGCTCCGCCCATTGCTTGCGCGTGCTGGGGGCGGGGGCCGGCGCGGCGTCCTCGCCCTCGTCCTCGCCGCCGCCAAACAGAAACGCGAAGAAACCGCCGGACGACTTGCGCGGAGCCATGACGATCGCGCCGTTGTTGCGCGCCTCGATCTCGGCCTTGGCCTCGTCATAGCGAGCCAGCGGCTGGCCGTTGCTCGGCAGATGCACGGTCTTGCCGTCCGGGAACAGCCGGACCAACTGATCGTAGCTCATGCGCGGCCAGGCGCGCACATTGCCGACGTCGAGATGCACGAAGGGCGTCCCCGCTGTCGGGTAGTAGCCGACGCCGCCGCGCTGCATCCGCATGCCGATCTCGCGGATGTGCGACATGGGCATTCCCGGCATGGTGGTGTCCATCGCCTTGCCCAGCATATGCTGCGAAAATTTGGCGACCGAGCGGGAGCGCGCCCGCAGCATGGCGTTGGTTTGGGGCGAACGATAGGCGGAAACGACGGTCACGACCTGGCCCTCGGCTCCGGCGCCGCGATAGGCCTCCCAGACCACGTCGAACAATCGCGGGTCCATTTCGATGGGCTCGTTGTGTCGCCAGTCGCGCAAAAACCAGTTGAGTTGTTGCAGCGCCGCCGGATTGTATTGGCCGTTGACCAGATAGGTCGCGGATATCGACTCCCCGGTATGCACATAAAAGAGGTTTATGGTGCGGGTGTCGCCGTTGGCCGCGGCGGTCTCGGTCATCGACGGCGCCGTGGTCGCCAGCAATGCCGTCAGCGCTCCCAAGATGAAGGAGAAATTCCGGGCCGAATATCGGGATGCGCGGACGCTGGCGCCTTGCAACAAAATGTCTCGCTCCCATTTCCAATGCGCCGGCGCCCGGGGGTCGGTGCGCATCTCGCGGCTTCCCGCCGGCATATCCGCGCGACGCAAGGTCCGCGCGACGACTCATGGGGTCATTCCGGCTGTCCGCGACGCGGAGAGCCCAGAAATCAGTGGATGGAGCCCGGCGATCAAATCCCTTGTTGGCAATCGCGTTTAGCCGTTCCCGTTCCCCCGACACGCACACGCTAAGCCAAGTTCGTGGCGAAAAATAGCCTAAATGTTTGACGGAGCCAATGGGCGCGCCCGCCGCCGCCGGGCAATTGGGCCGGCGATGGCGGGCTGGCGAGCGGAGGAGCCTTTAGCTTTTTCGGTAAATGGCGACATCGGGCCGCGACTGGCGCAAAACCTCGAAAAACGCCAATTTCACGTCCCGACTGGCCAGCATGACCGGCACTTCGACGTCGCCCAGCCAACGGATGTTCACCTCGCCGCCATTGCCGCGCCTGGAGATCGACGCGACGCGGTTCACATCGCACAGCAGCGCTTCCGCGCGCCACAGCACCAACTGGGGCAAGGCGTGGCTGAAGCGGCGCGGCGCCGAAATGCACCCCTCGGAGACCCTCACGCCGATACATTCAGCGATCAGGGCTTGAAGAGCATAGAGGAAGAGGACGACGCTAACCGAGTGGAGGCGCCCATCCTCAAGCAGCGCGATCAGCGCGCCGCTCGTGAGCATGAGGATCGCCCAAAAGCCGCACCAGGTCAGATTGCGAAAAACGACCGCCTTCGCCGGTGTGAAATCGAGCGCGACTGACATTCTTGCGTCCAGCGACATCGATACGCCCCACAGTTGAATTTCGTCCGTGATCTTGTATACAGTGAGGGTGTATTCTGGTAAAACCAATGATCTTCGTGTGGTTACCGAACTGTCTGTCGCGAAATTAGGATACGATCATGTACTAACAGTCTTTGTGCGCTTTTTGTGGAAATTAATACCCGGTTAAGCACCTCCGGGCTTGCGCTTTAGATTCGCATTTTTTCCGTATACATATAATTAACTTATAATCTTGCGTTTCCAGTTAGAATAAATTCGCGATTGGCGGCGATCTTTGGTTGAACCCGACCGCGCGTTCGATTGGCGCCCGCCCGGCGCCTAACCCCCGAACTTCTCGTCTTTTGACGGCTCCACGTCCGCTCGAGGCGAATAGACGGCCGGCGCGAAGCGGCTTGCGTCGAGAATGGGCTGCGCCCCGGCGATCAGGCGGGATGATTGGGCAAAGGACGCCTCGGCCGACATGAAGCTCATGTCCGGACGCCGCGGCGGCAGCGGGATGAGTTCGGCGATCCGCCCGGCGCGAGCCTCGGCGTCGCCGGCGAGCCGCGCGAGCGCCGGAGGGACCGGATTGCGGTCGGTGATCGCGATGGTGGTCGACCCGGCCGGGGCGTCCGCGGGCCGGGCCAGGGCGTTCGCCACCGCCACCTGCACGTTCTGAGCGATTTCGCGCAAGGGATTCGGAGAGGGAATCGGGGAGGCGGTCGGAGCGGGCGGCGGCGCCGGCGGCTTTTTCGCGGCGACCATCACGCGGTCGCCTCGGGCGCAGTCGCGAACGCCGAGCGCGATCAGTTCGACGCCGCTCAGCACCTTATATTGTCGGGTCAAATAACCAAGCCGATCCCGCACGGCGGCGGGATAACTGTCGAACAAGCGCGCCGAAACGCCAAGATCCGCCTCTCGCGTCAACTCATTATAGGCCTGGTGGAACTTCAACTTCGCGTCGGGATAGACGCAGACGTTGGGCAGGCTTAGGGCCAGCGTGCAGGCGGAGCGGCATTCGTGCAGCCGCACCTCGCGATTTTCGCGGCGATAATCCTCGGTTCGCGCTTCGTAGTCGCTGACCAAGCCGCCGACGTCCTTATAGACGACAACGGGCTGTGGAGATGGTGGCGGAGAAAGATAGCCCACGACTTCAACCCTTTACACAACTTCGGTTTTGTTCACGGGAAATTCACCATGACATGATGAACGATCCCTTAAGCGACGGCGCGCTCGCGCGGACCCTCGAAGCTTGGAAGACAAAATTGCGATTTTCGTGGCGAGAGCGGGGCGAAGCCGGGCGCGACGGGTTGCGCGGGCGCCTTTTCCTTGGCTTATGAGGCCCGGGCGCGCGCGAAGGGATTCGCGGGCGGCGGCCGCGGCGGCAAATGAGCATGACGGGGGATCGATGAGCGGAGCAGAGACGCGCTCGAACATAACAGCGCATTATCGCGTTCGGGCCGACGCGGGCTCAATCGAGGATCGCGCGCGAAACATCGCCGTCGAGCAGAGCGTTGAAATGCCGCTCGCGGGGGTTCGCGATCCGGCAATCCTCGAAAATATCGTCGGCAAGGTGAGGGCGATTTCTGACGCGGGCGCCGGCTATTTCGACGTGACCGTCGAGCTTTGCGCGCGCACGGTCGGCCGGGACGCCGGCCAATTGCTGAATATTCTGTTCGGCAACACCTCGATGCACGACGATATTTCGCTGGTGGACGCACAAATTCCCGCGGCGTTGCTCGCGGCGTTCGGCGGCCCTAACCGCGGGCTCGACGGTCTGCGCAGGCTTGCCGGGGCCGAGCGGCGCGCGATGACCTGTTCGGCGCTGAAGCCGCAGGGCATGTCCTCGCGCCAACTGGCTGACCTCGCCTTCCAATTCGCCAAGGGCGGGGCCGATTTCATCAAGGACGATCACGGCCTCGCCGACCAGGACTATAGCCCCTTCGAGCAGCGCGTCGCGGCTTGCGCCCGCGCCATGCGCGAGGCCGAGCGCGTCACCGGCCGGCTCACCCATTACGTTCCGAGCCTGTGGGGCGATTTCGAGCAGATCGACCACCGGCTCGATTTCGCCGCCAGCGAAGGACTGTGCGTCGCGATGCTGGCGCCGGCGATCATCGGCGCGTCGAATTTCGTCGCGCTGAAGCGCAAGCATCCCGGGTTTTGCTTTTTCGCCCATCCAAGCTTTACGGGCGGCGCGCGGATTTCGCCGCCGCTCTACGCCAGGCTCTATCGGCTATTTGGCGCGGACGCGGTCATTTTCGCGACGTTCGGGGGGCGTTTCGGCTACAGCCAAGCAACCTGCCGCGCCATCGCCGACGCTTGCCGGGAGCCGCTTGGCGAACTTTCACCCTCCGCGCCGGTTCCCGCCGGAGGCTTGACATTGCGCCGCGTCGCGGAAACTCTCGACTTTTACGGCACGGACGCCATGCTGCTAATCGGCGGCGATCTGCTCCTCGCCGAGCACGATAAACTCGCGGACGAGACCCGCGCCTTCGTGCGCGCGGTCGAAACCTACTCTTGCGGATGAGCGCGATGTCTGGCGACGATTTCGATGGTTTTCGCGACGCCGAGGCCGGCTTTCGCTGGGCGGGCGTGGAGCGGCTGAACTACAAGGAAGAGGGCAGCGCGCCGTTCAAGGCGATCTCGCGACAAGTTCTGTTCACCGATCCGAACCTCGCGGGAGAACTGCGCTACTTCGAGATCGAGCCGGGCGGTTTCTCCACATTGGAGCGACACGAGCATGTCCACGCCGTCATGATCTTGCGCGGGCGCGGGACATGCCTTGTCGGCGAAAAAACGCGGGCGCTGGAAATCCACGATCTCGTCACCATCGCGCCCTGGACCTGGCACCAGTTTCGCGCGAATGCGGGGGAGGCCTTGGGCTTCCTCTGCCTCGTGAATGCACGGCGGGATCGACCGCAATTGCCGACCGCGGAAGATTTGGCGTCGCTGCGCGCCATTCCCGGCGTGGCGGAATTCCTCGACGGAAAATAGGCGCGGTTTGGAGCATCGCTGATGAAAATCGACGGACGCCATTATCGATCGATCTGGCTCGATCCGGACGGCGCCAGCGTTCGAGTCATCGATCAGACGAAGCTCCCCTTCGCCTTCGAGACGCGGCGTTTGTCCTCGCTGGAGGACGCTGTTGTCGCGATCAGGGACATGATCGTGCGCGGGGCGCCGCTGATCGGCGCGGTCGGGGCTTATGGCCTCGCCCTCGCCGCCCGCGACGCCGCCGGCGACGGCGCGATCGCGCGCGCCTATGACGCGCTGAACCAAACGCGTCCGACCGCGGTCAATCTGCGCTGGGCGCTTGATCGCGCGCGCGCCGTTCTGCTCGCCGCGCCCTCGACGCGGCGCCTGGAATTCGCCTACGCCGAGGCGGGCGCCATCGCCGACGAAGACGCCGCTTGCTGCGAGGCCATCGGCGACCATGGCGCCGCGCTGATACGGGACGCCGCCGCGCGCAAGGGCGGCGCGCGCGTCAATATTCTTACCCATTGCAACGCCGGCTGGCTGGCGACCGTCGATTGGGGCACCGCGCTGGCGCCGATTTACAAGGCCGCGCGCGCCGGCGTCGATTTGCATGTGTGGGTCGACGAGACGCGGCCGCGCAATCAGGGGGCGAGCCTCACCGCCTATGAACTCGCGGGGGAGGGCGTCGCGCATACCGTGATCGCCGACAACACCGGCGGACATCTGATGCAGCACGGACTCGTTGATCTCTGCATCGTCGGCAGCGACCGCACGACGCGAGCGGGTGACGTTTGCAACAAGATCGGCACCTATCTCAAGGCGCTCGCCGCCCACGCCAACGACGTGCCCTTCTATGTCGCGCTGCCGGCCTCGACCTTCGACTGGCGCATCGCCGACGGCGTGAAGGAGATACCCATCGAGGAGCGCGATGGCGACGAAGTGACTTATATCAGCGGCCGCGACGATACGGGCGCCATAAGGCGGGTGCGCCTGACGCCACGGGGAACGCCGGCGCGCAACTTCGCTTTCGACGTGACGCCGGCGCGTTACGTCACGGCCTTGATCACCGAGCGCGGCGTTTGCGCGGCGAATGAGGATGCGTTGCGGAACCTGTTCCCCGAGGCCCGAGGCGCATGAGCGACGCCGCCGACGATCTAAACTATCCCGACGATCTGATTCGAAAGATTCTGTCGCGGTCGCGCGTCATCGCGCTCGTCGGCGCGAGCGCCAACTGGAACCGGCCCAGCTATTTCGTCATGAAATATCTTCAGGGCAAGGGCTATCGCGTCATTCCCGTTAATCCCGGCCTCGCCGGCCAAACGCTGCTTGGCGAGACCGTGCGCCCGGACCTCGCCTCGGTCGATGCGCCGATCGACATCGTGGAGATTTTCCGCCGCTCGCAATTCGCCGGCGCGATCACCGACGAAGCCATCGCCGTCGGTGCCAGAACCGTATGGATGCAACTTGGCGTGCGCGACGACGCGGCAGCGGAACGCGCGCGCGCCGCTGGTCTCGATGTCGTGATGAACCGCTGTCTCAAGATCGAATATGGCCGCCTCGGCGGCGAACTCGCCTGGAGCGGGGTTAACACCGGAGTGATCTCCAGTCGCGCGCCGACGCCGCCGACGCGTAAGCCCCTTCGCGAACGCGAGGCGAGCGCCAAGACCGACCACGGATTCGAGACCAAGGCGATCCACGCCGGCGCCATGCCGGACGCTTCGACCGGCGCGAGGATCACGCCGATTTATCAAACTTCGTCCTATGTGTTCGAGGACGCCGAGCACGCCGCGTCGCTGTTCAATTTGCACAATTTCGGCCATGTATATTCGCGCCTGAGCAATCCGACCGTCGCGGTGCTGGAGGAGCGCATCGCGGCGCTGGAAGGCGGACGCGCGGCGGTCGCGGCGGCCTCGGGGCACGCGGCGCAGTTCCTGACCTTCTTCACGCTGCTGGAGCAAGGCGACGAATTCATCGCCTCGCGCAATCTCTACGGCGGGTCGCTGACGCAATTCGGGACGAGCTTTCGCAAACTCGGCTGGACCTGCCATTTCGTCGATCAGAAAGACCCGGAAAATTTCAAGCGCGCGCTGACCGAGCGCACCAAGGCGATCTTCATCGAAAGCCTCGCCAATCCCGGCGGCGTGGTGGCGGATATCGAGGCCATCGCACGCGTCGCCAAAGACGCCCGCATTCCGCTCGTCGTCGACAATACGCTGGCGACGCCCTATCTCTGCCGTCCGCTCGAATGGGGCGCCGACATCGTTTGTCATTCGACGACGAAATTCCTCGCCGGGCACGGCAATTCGCTGGGCGGGGCGGTGGTGGAGTCGGGCAAGTTCGATTATGCGGCCAGCGGCAAATTCCCTTCGCTCGCGGGACCGGAGCCCGCCTATCACGGGCTCGATTTTTTCGAGACCTTCGGCGATTTTGCCTTCACGATGAAGGCGCGGGCGGTGGCGCTGCGCGACTTCGGCCCGACGCTGGCGCCGATGAACGCCTTTTTGACCATCATGGGCGTCGAGACGCTGCCGCTGCGCATGGAGCGCCATGTCGCCAACGCCGCGCGTGTCGCCGAATTTCTCGAAAGCCATCCCGCCGTCGCCTGGGTCTCCTATGCCGGATTGGAGTCGAGCCCCTATCGTGATCTCGCCAAAAAATATCTGCCGCGCGGCGCGGGGTCGGTCTTCACCTTCGGGCTCAATGGCGGCTTCGAGGCCGGGGTTGAACTGGTGGAGTCGGTGCAACTGTTTTCGCATCTCGCCAATGTCGGCGACACCCGGAGCCTGATCCTGCACCCGGCTTCGACGACGCATCGGCAATTGACCGACGAACAGCGACTCGCCGCCGGCGCCGGCCCCGACGTGATCCGCCTCTCCGTGGGGCTGGAAACCGCGCAAGACCTGATCGCGGACCTGGACCAGGCGCTGCGCCGCCGGGATTGAGGGCCGGCGCATCCTCTCCCTAACGATGCGGCCATTTTAAGCTAAAAGACATTTGAGGCGTTCCGAAGCGATTCGTCCCGCCGCGTTTTCATTTGATGACCAAAGCCGGGGATGCGCCATGACGAAAACCGTCGCCACCACGCCCTATCTCGACCAGCGCCCCGGCACCTCTGGCCTGCGCAAAAAAGTTCCGGTGTTTCAGCAAAAGAACTATGTCGAAAATTTCGTGCAATCGATTTTCGACAGTCTGGAGGGTTTTGCCGGGAGGACGCTGGTCGTCGGCGGCGACGGCCGCTACTACAACCGCGAAGCCATTCAAACAATTCTAAAGATCGCCGCGGCCAACGGTTTCGGCCGCGCGGTGGTGGGGCGTGGCGGCATTCTGTCGACGCCGGCGGTCTCGGCGCTGATCCGCAAGCTTGGGGCGTTTGGCGGCGTCGTGCTGTCGGCGAGCCATAATCCGGGCGGCCCGGACGGCGATTTCGGCATCAAATATAATGTCGGCAACGGCGGCCCCGCGCCGGAAAAAATCACCGAGGCCATCTATGCGCGCACGCGCGAAATCGCTTCGTACAGAATCGTCGAGGCGGCGGACGTCGATCTCGATTCGCTTCTAGCGACGCAACTCGGCGACATGCGCGTCGAGATCGTCGACAGCGTGGAGAATTATCGCGCGCTGATGGAGACGCTGTTCGACTTCGACCGCATCCGCGCCGCTTTTCGCGGCGGTTTTACGATCAAATTCGACGCGATGTCGGCGGTCACCGGCCCCTATGCGCACGCCATTCTCGAAGACGCGCTCGGCGCCGCCAAGGGCAGCGTCATCAATGGCGTGCCGTTGCCCGATTTCGGCGGTCATCACCCCGATCCCAATCTCGTCTATGCCAAGCATCTTTACGATCTCGCGATGTCGCCCGCCTCGCCCGATCTTTGCGCGGCGTCGGATGGCGACGGCGACCGCAATCTGATTATCGGCCGTTCGCGCTTCGTGACGCCTTCCGACAGTCTCGCCATTCTCGCCGCCAATGCGCATCTCGCGCCGGGCTATAAAGGCGGAATCGTCGGGATCGCCCGCTCGATGCCGACCAGCGGCGCCGCCGACCGCGTCGCGCAAAGGCTCTGCGTGCCGCTGTTCGAGACGCCGACGGGATGGAAGTTTTTCGGCAATCTGCTCGACGCCGGCCTCGTCACGATTTGCGGCGAGGAGAGCGCCGGCACGGGCTCCAATCACGTGCGCGAGAAGGATGGGCTCTGGGCGGTCTTGCTATGGCTCGACATACTCGCCGCGCGCCGCCAGAGCGTCGACCATATCGTGCGCGAACATTGGGCGACTTATGGCCGCAATTATTATACGCGCCATGATTTCGAGGAGGTCGATAGCGCCAACGCCGATGACCTGATGAAAACGCTGCGCGAAAAACTTCCCAAGCTCCAGGGCGAAGTCTTCGGCGCGCTCGAAGTCGCCGCCGCCGACGATTTCGCCTATCACGATCCGGTCGACGGCTCCGACTCCGCCAATCAGGGGTTGCGCGTGATGTTCACGGACGGCTCGCGCATCGTCTACCGCCTGTCCGGCACCGGCACCGCCGGCGCGACCTTGCGCGTCTATATCGAGCGCTTCGAGCCCGATGTCGCGCGCCAGGACCT
>Ga0182012_10000088_pt1 | contig 95662 bp, 86 predicted proteins | sample 612S2SmetaG_FD_120486 | JGI IMG/M metagenome (GOLD analysis project Ga0182012, IMG submission 120486) | Permafrost microbial communities from Stordalen Mire, Sweden - 612S2S metaG | ecosystem: Environmental > Terrestrial > Soil > Wetlands > Permafrost | place: Sweden: Stordalen | collected... | reverse complement strand
CGGACTGTTCTGGACCGCCCCGCTGCTGATGCTGGGACTGGCGCTCGGATGCTGGTCCGGCTGGAAATGGATGAAAAGCGCATGACCATGGCCTGGTTCAGCGGCATGCCGGCCTGGGTCGCCGTTGCAGCGGTCGCGGCCCATCTCGGCGCCGGCTTCGCACTCGGTATGCTGTATTTCCGCAGCCTGTGGTGGAGCGTCAACCGGCTGGCTGGCCGCGGCAACCTGGCTCGCCTCATCCTCCCGATGATCGGCCGCTTCCTCGCCATCGGCGCCGTGCTGACGCTGGCCGCCCTGGAAGGGGCCTGGCCGCTGCTGGCGATGGCAACGGGCGTGCTGGCCGCCCGCGTCGTCATCCTGCGCCGGGTCCGGGAGGCCGCGCCATGACCTCGCCGCTCGATAGCGTCGCGCTGTTTCATCTCGGTCCGGTGCCGATCACATCCGGCGTGGTGACGACCTGGATCATCATCGCGGTGCTCGCCATCGGCAGCCGGCTCGCCACCCGCCGGCTCGCACTGGTGCCCTCGACCACCCAGGCAGCCTTCGAACTGCTGGTCGATGCGGTGGACAGCCAGATCCGCGACACCATGCAGCTCGGACCCGCCCGCTATCGCGCCTTCATCGGCACCCTGTTCGTCTTCATCTTTATTTCAAACTGGTCCTCCCTGGTTCCGGGCGTCGAACCGCCGACGGCGCATCTGGAGACCGATGCCGCACTGGCGCTGCTGGTGTTTGTAGCGGTGATCTGGTTCGGCATTCGCGCCGGCGGCATACGAGGTTATCTCTCGACCTTCGCCACGCCGAACCCGATCATGATCCCGCTGAATTTCATCGAGAGCCTGACGCGGACATTCTCGCTGCTGGTGCGGCTGTTCGGTAACGTGATGAGCGGGGTCTTTGTCGTCGGCATCGTGCTGTCGCTCGCGGGCCTGCTGGTGCCGATCCCCCTGATGGCGCTGGATCTGCTCACCGGCGCGGTACAGGCCTACATCTTCTCGGTGCTGGCCATGGTGTTCATCGCCGGAGCGGTGAACGAGGGATCGCCCCACGCCAACACCACAAGCCAAGGGACGCCGCCATGAACTGGTTAGCATTCGTCAGCATCATTTCGGCCGCGCTAGCGGTTTCATTCGGGGCGATCGGCCCGGCGCTCGGAGAGGGCCGCGCGGTGGCTGCCGCGATGGATGCCATCGCCCGCCAGCCCGAAGCCGCCAACACCATCTCGCGCACGCTGTTCGTCGGGCTGGCGATGATCGAGACCATGGCCATTTACTGTCTGGTGATCGCGCTGTTGCTGCTGTTCGCCAATCCGCTGCTGAAATGACGCCATGACCATCGACTGGTGGACGCTTGCGATCCAGGTCGTCAACGTCGTCGTCCTGATCTGGCTGCTGAAGCGGTTCTTCTGGCGTCCGCTCTCGGCCATGATCGAGCAACGCCGCGCCGCGGCGCAACAGATGCTGGCCGATGCCGAGGGCAAGCGCAGCCAGGCCGCGGCGGTGCTGGCGGACATCGAGCGGACCCGCGCCGGCTTTGCAAGCGAGCGCGAGGCCATCTTGACCGCCGCGCGCGACGCCGCGGAACAGACGCGTCGCGCGATGCTCGCGGCCGCCACCCAGGAGGCCGCGGCCCTGCAGGCCGCGGCAAGGGCGGCCATCGACAAGCAGCACGACGCCGCCGAACAGGCCTGGACCGAACGGGCCAACCTGCTCGCGGTCGCCATCGCCCAGCGCCTGCTCGCCCGCCTTGAAGGCCCGGCGGTCAACGCTGCCTTTCTCGACTGGCTGCTTCAGGAAGTAAGGCGGCTGCCGGAAAATGTGCGCCACGCCATCGCGGCCGACGGCGTCAGGCTCGAAGCGGTCAGCGCGGCCCCGATCGGTCCGAGCGACCAGGAGCGTTGCCGGCAATTGATCGGCGACGCCTTTGAAGGCCATCCGGAGATCACCTTCCAGGTCGACGCTGCGCTGATTGCTGGCCTTGAACTGCGCGGCCCGCATTTGGTCGTTGCCAACAGCTGGCGCGCCGATCTCAACCGCATTCTGTCGGACCTCGCCCATGGCAAACGCCCCTGATGTTTCAGCCGATCTCTGGCTCGATCGCGCCCGCGCCAAGCTTGGCGCGCTCCCGCTCGGCCCCCAGACCGAGCAGATCGGCCGGGTCGAAGAAGTCGCCGACGGCATCGCGCTGGTATCCGGACTGCCCACCATCCGGCTCGATGAGCTCTTGCGTTTCAGCAAGGGACAGTTCGGCTTCGCCCAGGTGCTCGATCGCCAACGGGTCGGCTGTGTCTTGTTCGACGATGTCGATGCGATCGAAGCCGGCGACACCGTGACCGGCACCGGCGACGTCGTCCGCGTGCCGGTGGGCGCGGCACTGCTCGGCCGTATCGTCGATCCGCTTGGCCGTCCGCTCGACGGCAAGGGGCCGGTGGTGACCGATGAGATCGAGCCGATCGAGCGCCCGGCCCCCGCGATCATCGATCGCGCGCTGGTCACCGAGCCGGTTCAGACCGGCCTGGTGGTGGTCGATGCCCTGTTCGCCCTTGGGCGCGGCCAGCGCGAACTCATTATCGGCGACCGCGCCATCGGCAAGACCACCATCGCGGTCGACACCATCATCAATCAGAAGACCAGCGACATGATCTGCGTCTATGTCGCGGTCGGCCAGAAGAGCTCGAACGTGCGTCGGGCCATCGAGGCCATCACCACGCTGGGCGCGCCCGAGCGCTGCATCATCGTGGTGGCGGAGGCCTCGAGTTCGCCGGGGTTGCAGTGGATCGCCCCCTTCGCCGGCTTCACGATGGCGGAACATTTTCGCGATCGCGGCCAGCATGCGCTGATCGTGATCGACGACCTGACCAAGCACGCCGCGAGCCACCGCGAAATTGCGCTGCTGACGCGACAGTCGCCGGGCCGCGAAGCCTACCCCGGAGACATTTTCTATGTTCATGCCAGGCTTCTGGAAAGGGCCGCCAAGCTGTCAAAGGACAAAGGTGGCGGCTCGCTGACGGCCTTGCCGATCGCCGAGACCGACGCCGGAAACCTCAGCGCCTACATTCCGACCAACCTGATTTCGATCACCGATGGCCAGATCGTGCTCGATGCCAAGCTGTTCCATGAGGGCCAGAAGCCGGCCGTCGACGTCGGCACCAGCGTCAGCCGGGTGGGAGGCAAGACCCAGGCGCCGGCGCTTCGCGACGCGGCGCAGGTGCTGCGGCTCGATTATGCCCAGTTTCTTGAACTGGAGACTTTCACCCGCTTCGGCGGAATGCCGGACACCAGGGTACGCCATCAACTGACCCGTGGCGCGCGAATACGGGCCATTCTGAACCAGCCGCAGCACACCCCGCTCCGGCTCGCCGACGAAGTCGCTATTTTGCTGGCCGTGCAAACCGGTATCTTGGATGGACTGCCGCTGCCGGCCATGGCGATGTTGCGCAGCGAGCTTGGGCACATGCTGGACCGCGACGTCCCGGAGGTCGTTGGCCGGATCCAGCAGACCGGCGTCCTCGACGAGGCTGGAAAGGCGGCCATCCGCAACGCCTTGCAAAACCATCTCGGCGCGTTGCCACCGGTTTCCGCTTCGCCTGAAGTCGCGGCGCGGCCATGACCGAGCGCCTCTCCGACATCAACGCCCGCATCGATGGCATCCGCCAGCTCGGCGCCGTCGTCAATGCCATGCGCGGCATCGCCGCCGCGCGCGCCCAGCAGGCCCGCGGCGAGCTTGTGGCCGTCGACAGCTATGCCGGCACGATTGCCATCGCCATCGGACGAACCCTGCCGCTGATCCCCACGGGCCACGAGCCCTCCGCGGCGCCGCGATCGGCGCGGCCGGCCCTGGTGCTGTTCGCTGCCGAGCAGGGGTTTGCCGGAGCCTTCAGCGAGCGCGTGCTCGACGCGGTCGGCACCGAAAGCGCCGCCTCGGAAGTCTTCCTGATCGGGACGCGCGGCCATGCCATCGCCGCCGAGCGCGGCGTGGGTGTGGCATGGCACACCGCCATGCCGTCGCATTCCAGCGGCATTCCCAAGTTGGCGGAGCGGATTTCCGAAGCGCTCTATGCCCGCTTTGCCAGCGGCGCGATCGACCGGCTCGAGGTGGTGTTCAGCCAGTGGCAGCCCGCCCATGGCCTCGCGGTCGAGCGCCGCCGCTTGTTCCCGCTCGACCTGACCGGCTTTCCGCGTCCGAGCCATGCCGGCGCGCCGATCCTGAATCTGGCGCCCGGGCCGCTGATGATCGCGCTGACCGCCGACTACGTGCACGCCCAGCTCTGCAAGACCGCGCTGCATGCCTTCGCGGCAGAGAACGAGGCGCGCATGGAAGCCATGACCTTGGCGCACAGCCAGATCGAGCGCCAGCTGGCCACCTTGCAGGCCGGCCAGCGCATCGTGCGGCAGCAGGAGATCACCGCGGAAATCATCGAACTCGCCGCCGGCGAGATGGCAAGCCGCACCGTGTGAGCCTAATGGCGTAGGGGCACCCCTTGTGGCTGCCCTCGTGCCGCACATCCCGCGATCGGCGTTTGCCGCGGCAGGGCGGCCACAAGGGCCGCCCCTACACGGATGGACATGGCGTAGGGGCGCCCCTGGTGGGCGCCCTGTCTGAACCGCACCGTTCTCCGATCGCGCGCGAATGCGCACGCCATGGAATGACGTTATGGTAGATAGCCGCGATGGCAAAGCCCAGCAAAGCCCATGGTGGCCGCCGGTCCAATGCCGGACGAAAACCGCTGCTGAGCCTTGGGGAGCGATTGGAAGTCGGCAGCATCTGCGAAAAGAAATGGGACGATCTGGCACGAGAGGCGGCCGAGTCACGGCTCGACAAGCGCGCTGAGGCCGATGGCATCAGGGAAGAGCAGGGTCGGCTGCAGAAGATCCAGGAGCAGTGGGGCCGATCGGCAGCAGGCCGCAAATCCTACGCCGCGGAGGTGCTCTCGGTGGCCGAGATCCTGGACGAGGTGTCGGCGGAGATCGATGAAATCGTCAAAGGCCGGGGCGCCTCGCGGATGTTCTCGGTGCCGTTGCGGCGTCCGCAGCGGTCCAAAGACCGGGTTTTGCAGGAGGTGTCGGAGTTGACCACGGCCGCCACCGGCAAGCAGATTTCCAAGCGCATGGTCAAGACCTGCTGGGACGAATTCCGATCGCTGCACCGGGCCCTGAAATCCGAGCCATCTTGATTCCTGTACGAAGCTCAACGGCCTGAGTCGTCGGGGCTGATAGATCTCCGCTTCAACTGAGGTTGATGCGTGAAGATGCGAGGCTCTGATGGGATCGAATTTTAGGCCGGCGACCAGGCCGGAACGGCTGTCGAGGCGCAGCGAGACTGATGGCGGGGTGCATCCATGAGCACGCTCCGTCAGTTGGCCGCGGCGCTGGGCGGCGACGTGGTGGGCGCGGCCGTGCTCTGCCCGGGGCCCGGCCATTCGCCGCGCGACCGGTCGCTGAGCGTCCAGTTCGAGGCCATGGCGCCGGACGGCTTCATGGTCTTCAGCCATGCCAGTGACGATTTCCGCACCTGTCGCGATCATGTCGCGGCACGATTGGGTGTCGGCCGGCCGCCGCCGCCCACGCTGCAGCGGTGGCGCCAGGCCCCCGCGCCGGCCGACCACACCGCCCGCGCCCTCGCCTTGTGGAATAGCGCGTTGGCGCCCCGCGGGACCCCCGTGGAGCGTTATCTGGAGCGCCGCGCTCTCGCCCTGTCCGACGACATCGCGGGCTCTGTGGCCCGTTTCCACGAAGCCTGCCCGTGGCGCGCCGGCGACGGCACGATCGAGTACCGGCCGGCGATGCTGACCGCGTTCCGCTCGATCACGAGCGACCTTCTGGTCGCGGTACAGCGGACGCTGTTGACCGAGGATGGCGGCAAGCTCGGCCGCCGCATGCTGGGCCCGGTCGCCGGTGCGGCGATCAAGATCGATGCCGACGCTGACGTCGAACAGGGGCTGCACATCGGCGAAGGCTTCGAGACGGCGCTGGCGGCCCGGGCGCTGGGCTATCGCCCGGTATGGGCGCTGGGCTCGGCCGGCGCGATCGCGCAATTTTCGGTGCTGAGGGGCATCGATGCGCTGACCATCCTGGCCGAGCGGGATGACGGCGGCGCCAACGCCCGCGCCGCCAGGACCTGCGGCAACCGCTGGGTCGCGGCCGGCCGCGACATCCTGATCGCAACGCCGAAGGTTGACGGCGACATGAACGATGCGTGGCAATCATGAGCATTCTGGCACCCACCCTGCGCGCCGCTGAGGTCACGACCCTGGAGCGGTTCATCCCGGACGATCCCGGACTCGCCCCCGACCCCGGCGCTGGCATCGACCCGCCCCGCGGCATCGAGAGCCCGCCGGCGCCGCCGGTGCATCGGCCGCGGCCGGACATCCAGCTGCCGCCGCTGACCCTCGACCAGTGGCGCCATCGCGACCTGCCGGCACCGGATCTGATCATGGGGCACTGGCTGAGCACGACGAGCCGCGTTCTGGTCACCGCGGCAACCGGTCTTGGCAAGACCAACTTCAGCCTGGCGCTGGGCCAGCGCGCCGCCGCGGGCCGGGATTTTCTGCATTGGGGCGCGCATCGGCCGGCCCGGGTGCTGTGCGTCGACGGCGAGATGTCGCGCCGGCTGCTCAGGGAACGCGTGCTCGACGAGGAAAAGCGTCTCGGCACCACGCCCGAAACCTTCTTCGCGCTCAGCCACGAAGATATCCCGCACTTCCAGCCGCTCAATACGCCGGCCGGGCAGGCCTGGATGGACGCCTTCATCGACAAGCTGGGCGGGCTCGATCTGATCATCCTGGACAACATCATGAGCCTGACCGCCGGCGACATGAAGGATGCCGAGCCGTGGCGCCAGACCATTGCCTGGGCGCTGTCGCTGACCAGGCGGGCGATCGGCCAGATCTGGATTCACCACACCGGGCACGATGAAAGCCGCTCCTATGGCGACAAGAGCCGGGAATGGCAGATGGACACCGTTCTGCATCTCGACGCGGTGAAGCGCGAGGACACCGACATCTCCTTTGCGATGAAATTCAGGAAGGCCCGCGAGCGCACGCCGGCCACCCGGTTCGATTTCCAGGACGTCAAGATCGCGCTGGTCAACGACACCTGGAGCCACGAACTGACGCAGGCCAAGCGCCCGGACAAGATCACACCGCAGACAGCGCGCGCGCTGGACGGGCTCCACAACGCCATCGCCAGCGGTCAGACGGTCACCCTGCCCAGCGGCCGCCGCGCCGCCGGCCGCGAGGCGTGGATGGCCGAACTGGCGTTGCTCGGCATGATCGATCCCGGGAAGCCCGTGAGCGCCCGCAGCCTGTTCAACCGCTGGCGCCGGGAGCTGGCCGCGGCGCACCGGATCGGCTGCGAAGGCGAGTGGTCGTGGCCTGTTTAGGGACTGTTTCGGCACTGTTTCGGACCCTGCCGAAACAACCCCGAAACAATCAGAACGAAACAACCGAAACAACGCGAAACAGCCCATGAAACAAGGCGAAACAACACCGAAACAGTCGGGCTTCAATGACCGAAACAATCGAAACAGCCCTCTATAGGGTGGCGAAACTGTTTCGCCCACCCTCGCTGCGCTCACCCGGCCAAACAGTCAAAACCGGCCCCGCCTTCGGCTCAAGCCAGTTCCGGCTGTTTCGTCCGGATCGCGTTCGCGTCTATCGCCAATTCACGGCCTTGATCGAGCAAGCCGCCCGCACGGGCGCAGGCGATAGCTGGTAGGGGCAGATTGAAGCCGAAGCCGTGATCCGCCTGCCCGGGACCGGGCAATGGCGCACCGGATAGCCGGTGGTTTCACGAACAGTTCAACTCGCCGAACCTGTGAACTGGTCCCGGTCCACCCCAGGTAGAGTTCTCCACGCGCAGTGATTTCGACCTAGCCATCAACCTCCACTGGAGCGTTGTTTCCCGGTGGGTGCATTCACAAGGGGGTTCCATCATGAAAATCACGACCATCGCATTGGCCTCTGCTCTCGCCATCCCGAGTTCCCTCGCCTTTGCCCAAGCCGGAGAGGGCGACGCGAATTATGCCGGCAACGCTTCATCCGGAGGTTACGGCGGCCCAGGATATTACGGGGGGCTCGGATACTCGGGCGTATACGGCGCCTATCCGCGTTGGCAGAGCTACGCATATGAGCCGGAAGCCCCCTATCCGTCGTTGGCGCCGGCACCTCGCAGGCGGCTGCCCTACCGACGGGAATATCGCTGACGGCGAGATTTCCAGGATCACTCGGCGACGCGCGGTGAGCTGACCCTGCCTTGCCCAAGCAGGGGAAGCTACGGGGATGCCTCCTTCTTGTGGCGGGCCAGTAGCAGCGCGATGGCGCAGGAGCCGAGCCGGGCCAGGGTTTTGTCGGCGCGGCTGGTGAGAATGATCGGCACGCTGGCCCCTAGCACGATGCCGGCAATCTCGGCGTCGGCCAGATATTCGAGCTGCTTGGCCAGCATGTTGCCGGCCTCGAGATCCGGCACCACGAAGATCTCGGCGCGACCGGCTACCGGCGAGACGATCCCCTTGGTGCTGGCCGCCTCATAGGAAACCGCGTTGTCGAAGGCGAGCGGTCCATCCAGGATGCCCCCGGTAATCTGGCGGCGGTCGGCCATCTTGCAGAGCGCGGCCGCATCGAGCGTCGACCGGATCTTCTCGGTGACGGTTTCCACCGCCGACAGGATCGCCACGCGCGGCTCCGGGATGCCGAGCGCGTGCACCAGGTCGATCGCATTCTGGATGATGTCGCGCTTGTCGGCGAGGCTCGGATAGACATTGATCGCCGCATCGGTGACGAACAGCGGCCGGCGGTAGCTTGGTGCATCGATCGCGAACACATGGCTGATGCGCCGCTCCGTGCGCAGGCCGAGCTCCCGATCGACCACGGCCCGCATCAGTTCATCGGTATGCAGCGCGCCCTTCATCAGGGCTTCGACGTTGCCGGCGCGGACCATGGCGACGGCTTTCGCCGCCGCGGCGTCACTGTGCGCGGTCGGAACGATTTCATAAGGCGACAGGTCGAGCCCGGCCTGCGCCGCCGCGGCACGGATCTTGGCCTCCGGTCCCACCAGGACCGGCACGATCAGTCTGGCGCGGGCCGCCTCCACGGCGCCAAGCAGCGAGGGCGTATCGACGGGGTGAACGACCGCGGTCCGGATCGGCGCCAGGCCTTTTGTCATCACGATCAGGCGCTCGTAGCCATGTCCCTTCTTGCGCAGCTCGATTCCTGGCAGGGCAACCCGCTCGCGGGAGATTTTTTCGCTCGGCGCGATCACCTCGGTGGTGCCGGTGATGACCTCCTCACCCCTCTGATTGGAGACGCGGCATTCGAGAACCACGCGATGGCCTGCATCGATCTTTCGCAGCACCTTCACCGTCACGGTGATGCTGTCGCCGAGGCCGACAGGCCGGATGAAGCGAAGCGACTGGTCGACATAGATCGTGCCCGGACCCGGCAACTCCGTTCCAAGCACGGTTGCGATCAGCGATCCGCCCCACATGCTGTGCGCCACCAGCCGGTAGAATGTCTCGCTTTTGGCGACCGCTTCATCGACGTGTGCCGGGCTGACGTCGCCCGACATCACGGCGAATACCTCGATGTCCTTGTAGGTGAGCGTCCGGACCAGACTCGCCGTGTCTCCGGTCCTGAGTTCGTCGAATGTCCGATTCTCGATGCGCTCCATTTTTACTCCATACGCAATCGGCCGCTCAGGCCCGTTGAGGCAGATCAATGGACCTGCTCTCGAATGATACGTCGGTGGCAACAGCCGATCCCTAAACCGCCTCCTCCACACCGATGACTTGCCGCAGGGCGGGTTGGAGGCGAAGCCGTAACCCGCCACTTCATCCTCGGCTGTTTGAAGTCGTGCTTGATGAAATCGACAGAGATGGTGACCTCGTCAACGTGATCTTGGAAGTCACGCTGGAGACCATCGGGGCGGATGAAATCATCATCGGCCGCTTCGCGCTTCCGAAGGATATGGAAGGCTGAATGAAGTAACGCGCGGCGCGATCACCGCCGCGTGCCGAGCTTCCTGATCGCGGCCTTGATCGAGGTTGCCGCGTCGTCATAGCCCTGCCAGGCCTTGGTCTTGGCGAGCAGTGCCGGCGCGGTGCGGACCGTGTAGCGCTGGGGGTCGAGATCGCCGCGGACCTGGGCCCAGGTGAGCGGCATCGAGACCGTGGCGCCGGGGCGGGCACGCGGCGACAGCACCGCGACCGCGGTCGCCGTGCGGTCGTTGCGCAGGTAGTCGAGGAAGATCTTTCCCCCTCGCAGCTTCTTCGACATGTTGAGCAGATAGCGCTCGGGCGCCTCGTCGGCCATCCACTGGCACACGGCTTGCGCGAAAGCCTTGGCCTCCGGCCACGTCACCCGGTCCCTGGCGCCGTGGGCCAGCGGCGCCACCACGTGCAGCCCCTTGCCGCCGGTGGTCTTGCAGAAGCTTTCCATGCCGAGGTCGGTGAGATGCCGCCGCATGTCCTTGGCGGCCTCGACGACGTCGGCAAAGGCCACATCAGGCGCGGGATCGAGATCGAACACCAGCCGGCCCGGTATCTCCGGCGCGCCGGGCGCGCAATTCCAGGGATGCAGTTCGAGCCCGCCGGCCTGCGCCACCGCGGCCAATCCCTCGACCCGATCGATCTGCAGATAGGCCTTGCGATCGCCGGCCACCTTGACCAGTTCGAGCAGCTTGGAAGTGCCGGGCATCGCGTGGCGCTGAAAGAAGGTTTGGCCGCCGATGCCGTCCGGCGCGCGAACGATGGAGCATGGCCGTCCCTTGAGATGGCCGATCATCCAGCCGCCCACCGCCTCGAAATAGCGGGCGAGCTCGAGTTTCGTCACCCCCTGGCCATCGCCGCCGTCGGGCCACAGCTCCTTGCCTGGCTTCGAGATCACGACGCCCATCACCTCGGAGGACTTGCCCGCGGCCAGCGTGGTTCGCGCCTTGCCGGGTCGTTCCGGCTTGTCCGCGGTGGTGCCGCGCAAGGGTTTTGCAAGCGGGGTCATGGCCGGCCTCTCCGCCGTCACCTCAGAGGCCGGCTTGTCCTGGCGCAGCCCCTTGAAGGCAGCTTGCCGGATATTGCCGGCATCGGTAAAGCCCGCGAACTCGATTTCGGCCACCAGCTCCGGCTTCAGCCAGTGCACGTCGCGGCCCTTGCGCGGCGCATCCTTGCCGCCGAACGGGCTCGTGTCCGAGGCCGCCGCCTTCAGCGCCGGCATGATCCGTCGCACCGTGTCCTGCCCGAAGCCGGTGCCGATCAGGCCGACAAAGGCCAGATGATCGCCGCGATGGACGCCGGCCATCAGCGAGCGGAATTTGCCTTCGGTGGTTTTCCATCCCCCCAGCACGACCTCATGACCGGCGCGGACTTTGGTCTTCTTCCAGCTCTCCGTACGGCCGGAGTGATAGGGCGCGGAGAGCTTCTTCGAGACGATGCCTTCCAGCGACAACTGGCGGGCCGACTGCAGAACGTCATCGCCGTCGCTCTCGAAATGCTCGACATAGCGGATCTGCCTGGCTTTGCGGGCCGGCCGCGCCTGCGACAACAGGTCCTGCAACCGCGCCTTGCGCTCGGAGAGCGGCAGCCGGCGCAGATCCGCCCCCTCGGCGAACAGGAGATCAAACGCAAAGAACACCAGATCGTCGGTCTTGCCATCGGACAGCGCCGCCTGCAGCGTGGAAAAATCCGGCGCGCCATGGCCGTCGAGCGCCACGATCTCGCCGTCGATCAAACCATCGGGCAGCCCACTGGCCTCGCTGGCAATGGCCTGGAATTTAGCGGTCCAGTCCAGCCCTTTGCGGGTCCTCAAGGTCGCCTCGCCGTCCTCGACGCGCAGCTGCACGCGGTAGCCGTCGAATTTGATCTCATGGCACCAGCCCTCGCCTTCCGGCGGTCGCTCGACCGCGGTGCAGAGCTGCGGCGCGACGAAATCCGGCATCGCGGCGACAAGCTTGCCTGCGGGCCTTTTCACGGGCACGGCGGAGGAGACCACATCACCCCGGTTGGAATGCCAGACGGCATCCGCGTTGGCTCGCTTGGCTTTGGCCAGCATGAAGGGTTTGGGGCCCCGGCCCTTGCCCGCGGCGATCTGTTGCATGGTCCGCCCCGAGGCGACACTTCGATCGTCGTCCGGAAGACTGTTGGCCTCGCCTTCCCGCGCGAACTCGTCGCGATGCTTGATCAGGAGCCAATTGGTCCGCTTGCCGCCGTCGCGATCGGCGCGCATCCGCACCAGCACCCAGCTGCCGCCGAGCTTTTCCCCGTGCAGCGTAAACTTCAGATCGCCCTTCTTGAAGCCCTTGTCGGGATCGTCGGCCTCCCAATAGCCGCGGTCCCAGAGCTGCACGGTGCCGCCGCCATACTCGCCCTTCGGGATGGTGCCTTCGAAATCGCCGTAGTCGAGCGGGTGATCCTCCACCTCGACCGCGAGCCGCTTGTCGCGCGGATCGAGCGAGGGACCCTTGGTCACCGCCCAGGACTTGAAGACGCCGTCGAACTCCAGCCGCAGGTCGTAATGCAGCCGCGTCGCATCATGCTTCTGGATCACGAAGCGCCGCCGTTTCGACGGCGCCACGGCGGCGTCGCCGCGCGGCTCGCTGGTCTTGTCGAAATCGCGCTTTTTGCGATAGGTGGTCAGGGTTTTCGATGACACCGTGAACTCTCGCAAAACTGGAGCTGCGGCTTGCCGATGGCACGGCATCACACATGCAAAAACCAAAGCACCGCGAGCCCCCGAAGTTCCCGAATTCTCCGCGACAAAGCAAGCTCGGAAAATGCCGCCGGCCCGCTTCGCGGGCGTCCAGGGAGGGCGCCCACAGGGGTCGCCGCCAAGGGATCGATATCCGGGAGGAGCGCCCTGCTGCCGTAACGCGCGATCGGAGCTCGCTGCGGCAGGGCGGCCACAAGGGCCGCCCCTACACGGCGGGCGGTGAATAGCGTAGGGGCGTCCCTTGTGGGCGCCCTGTTTGAGGTTGGACTCGGGTTGGCCGAGCGGAGGTTGTTGGCATTGCCACTCTAGCAACCGCCGCGCACGATACCGGAAGACGCACTGTGACGAATTGGATAGTAATTCGCCTGATCATCGGCTGAAGCCATCAAGGCATCGTCATGACCATGCGCGCCAGGGACGAAGCAATCCGGCTTTCGTTCCGAGGTCATGTTTCCGCCAGCCATCTTGCGATGATATCGGAAAGTGATACTATATGGACCTGAGCAGGAAGCATCGGGCCACGCTGGATGCGATCTTTGCCACGCCGGCACGCGCCAGCATTTTCTGGAGCGACATCGAAGCTCTGTTTCGGGCCTGTGGCGCGGAGATCAGCGAAGGCAGCGGGTCGCGCCTACGAATAGCCCTCAACGGCGTGCGAGCGGTGTTTCACCGGCCGCACCCGCGAAAGGAAACCGATAAGGGCGCAGTGAAATCCGTCCGCCGTTTTCTGACCGAAGCTGGGATAGAGCCATGACGACGATGACCTACAAAGGATACCAGGCGACGATCGAATACGACGAGGACGCCGGTATTTTCCATGGCGAGGTCGCCGACTTGCGCGACGTGATCACCTTCCAGGGCAAATCCGTGGCCGAACTCAAGAAGGCCTTCGCAGGCTCGATCGAGGACTATTTCGCATTCTGCCACGCGCGCGGCGAAGCGCCCGAGAAGCCATTCTCAGGCCAGTTCGTCGTGCGCACCGATCCAGCGCTGCACAAGGACGTGTCCGCGGCCGCCAGACGCGCCGGCGTCAGCCTCAACAAATTCGTCGCCTCGGCCCTGGAGAAGGCCGTCCGACGGTAAGCTCAGAGCCATCGCCACTATCCGCAGATCCCCTCATTCCGTTTGACGTCGCCCTTCCCGGTGTTAGCCTCGCCGAAACCTTTGCCTCGTAGCAAAGTGCAAGCCATGGGCACCGGGACGGAAACCATGAACATCGCGCCAGCTGCCGTGTCGGCCACCGAGCCCGTCAACGCCGAGGGCGTGGTCGCGGCCGGCGCCTATGTCGATGGCAGGCGGGTCGCCAATATCGCCATCGAGGAGGCCTCCAGCTGGCGGGCGCGGCCGGGCCATGTGGTCTGGATCGGGCTGCACGAGCCGGACATGGCGCTGTTGACCAGCGTGCAACGCCAGTTCCAGCTGCACGATCTCGCCATCGAGGACGCCGACCACGCCCATCAACGGCCGAAGATCGAACAATATGGCGACGGGCTCTTCATCGTCGCGCGCACCGCGCAGCTGGTCGGCGACAGCATCGCGTTCGGCGAGACCCATCTGTTCGTCGGCGAAGGCTATCTGGTGTCGGTCCGCCATGGCGCCTCGACCTCTTACACGCCGGTGCGCGAGCGCTGCGAGAGCTGCCCGCGGGCCCTGGCGCGGGGCGAGGACTACATCCTCTACGCCATCCTTGATTTCATCGTCGACAACTATTCGCCGGTGCTGGAAACCATCCATCAGGAAGTCGAGGTCATGGAGGCGCAGGTGCTGGCCAGCGCGATGACCCGGGCGCAGATCGAGCGGCTTTATCTGCTGCGGCGCGACCTCTTACGGCTGCGCCACGCGGTCGGGCCGCTGGTGGAAGTCTGCCGCCGGCTCGAGCATGACAATCTGCCGATGGTGCGCACCACCATGCGTCCGTTGTTCCGCGACGTCACCGACCACGTCCGCACCATCCAGGAACAGATCGATTCGCTGCGCGAGGTGCTGGCGTTTGCCTTCGAGGCGAGCCTGCTGGTCGGCCAGGCCCAGGAGACCGCGGTCTCCAAGAAGCTGGCGTCGTGGCTCGCCATCATCGCGGTCCCGACCATGATCGCCGGCATCTACGGCATGAACTTCAAGAACATGCCCGAGCTGCAATGGGACTATGGTTACTACGCGGTGTGGGGTGTGATCCTGGCGACCTGTGCGGGGCTTTACGTGCGATTCCGGCAGGTGGGGTGGTTGTGATCGAGGACGAGCCCGGCAACCCCGCCGGCCAGGGTGGGCGAAGACGGCGACCAAAAGGGTCGCCCCCACGGGATCGAGATGGCCCCACCTCAATCCCCTGCCCTTAAGCGGTAGCCGATTCCCGTCTCCGTCAGTACGAATTGCGGGCGCTCCGGGTCGTGCTCGATCTTCTGGCGGAGCTGGCGGACATAGACGCGCAGATACTGCGCGTCGGTCAGTTCGTCCCAGAGTTCCTTCAAGAGAAAGCGGTGGGTCAGGACCTTGCCAGCGTGCTGCACCAGCACGCGCAGCAGGTCATATTCCTTCGGCGACAGTTTGATGTCCTTGTCGCCGACCTTGACGAGGCGGCGCACCAGATCGACGGAGAGATCGCCGGATCGAAAGACCGGGCGCTCGCCGTGAACCTGCAACTGATGCCGCAGGGCGGCGCGCATGCGGGCCAGCAGTTCATCCATGCCGAACGGCTTGGTCAGGTAGTCGTCGGCGCCGAGATCGAGCGCCGCGACCTTGCCGGCCTCGTCGCCGCGGCTCGACAGCACCACGATCGGGACGCTATCGTTGCGCCCGCGGATCATGCGCAACAGCTCATGGCCCTGGATGTCAGGCAGACCGAGATCGAGAATGATCAGCGCCGGATCCTGCGCCAGCTGTTCGAGCGCGGTCTTGCCGTTGCTGGCTTCGAGGATTTCGTAGCCCTGGGTGCTCAGACCCATCCGCAGCAGCTTGCGGATCGGCGGCTCATCGTCGATGACCAGCACCTTGATCGGCGTCGTGCTCATGCGGCGGTGTCCAAGGGCTGGCGTAACGTCGGGATCGGCAACCTGATCGTCAGCACGGCGCCGCCGCGGTCGTCGCGATTGTCGGCCGTTATCGTGCCCCCCATCGCCTCGACAAATCCGCGGGAAATCGCCAGCCCCAGCCCGGTGCCGGGGCGGACATGATCGCCTTTCTGCGCCCGATAGAATTTGTCGAAGATGCTCTCCAGCTCCGCCGGCGGAATGCCGTCGCCTTCGTCGATGATTTTCAGGGTCACGGTTTCCCTGTCCCGCACACTCCTGATCCATATCGTGCTGTCGGCCGGCGAATATTTCGCGGCGTTGTCCAAGAGGTTGAACAGCACCTGCTCGAACAGCACGGCGTCGAGTTCCAGCATCGGCACGTCGGCGGCGAGTTCCAGCAGCACCCGGTGCCCGGCCAGGATCTTGCTCGCCCGCCGCAACACGCTGCCGATGATCTCGCCGATGTCGTGCGGTGCCGTGTTGGGCACGACCGCCCCGGATTCCAGCCGGGTCATGTCGAGCAGGTTGGCGATGAAGCGGTTGAGCCGCTCGGATTCGTCGATCACGGTGGCCAGCAGATCACGCTTTTCGGTCTCGGACAGACCGCTGGCCAGATCCCGCATCGTCGAGGCGGCGCCGAGAACCGAGGCCAGCGGGGTCTTGAGATCGTGCGAGATCGAGGTCAACAACGCCGAGCGCAGGCGTTCCGACTCCACGCTGCGCTTGACGCGATCCATGTCCTCGACCAGGAGCACCCGCTCGATCGCCAGCGCGCCCTGATCGACCAGCGCGTCGAGCAGGCGACGTTGATCCGGGGTGAGCAGCGGTCCCGAGCGGTCGTCGTCGATGCCGATGACGCCGATCAGCCCGCGTCCGGTCCGCATCGGCAGGAACAGGCGCTTGGCGCCGGGCAGCGTATCCGAGCCGCGCCCGGCCGGACGATCATTGCTCCATGCCCAGTTGGCGGCGGCGAGATCGGCGTCGTCGAGCTGGTCCTCCGGCGGATAGCCGGCCTTCACCGTCAGCACGCCTGCCTCAGGCAGCAGCAACACCACCCGGACCTTCAGCATCAGGGCGGCCTGATAGGCGGTCGCCCACAGCACATCGTCGAGCGTTGCCGTGCTCGCAAGCTTGCGGCTGAAGGCGTAAAGCAATTCCGTGGTCCGCACCCTGCCGATCGCGGACACCGCCTGGGTGCGGACCCGCGCCGCGACATTGGAGACCAGGATGGCGATCAGCATGAAGAAGAAGAACGCCGCGATGTTGGTCGGGTCGGTGATGGTGAAGGTATAGACCGGTGGCAGAAAGAAGAAATTATAGCACAGCGACGCGGCGATGCTGGCCAGCAGGGACGGCCATAGCCCGTAGCGCACCGCCACGCTGACCACCGCGGTAAGGAACACCAGGTCGACATTCTCGATGCCGAACATGGGTTTGATCAATTCGGCGGCGACCAGGCCGATGGCGGTGATCACCAGCGCCATCAGGTAGGGCCCGGGATTGAACGGCTCGGGCCGCATCGCCGTCTGCACCGCGGACTTGGCGACCGGCGTGGCGGACAGTTCGTCGCCGGCGATGACATTGACACTGATGTTGCCGGCGCGCCGTACCAGATCGTGCACCACCGAGCCGCGCCGGAGCACGAACCACCACGAACGCGCCGACTTTCCGATGATGATCTGGGTGACGTTGTTGGTCTGCGCAAAACCGATCACGTCGTCGGCGATGCGGCGGCCGACGCCGGGGATGGTCAGCGCTTCGCCGCCCAGCGCCTCGGCCAGGCGCAGCGTGTCGGCGAGCCGGTCGCGCTGCTCGTCGGTCAATTGCAGGCTTCGCCGGGTTTCGATGCTGAGCGCGGTCCAGGGCGCGTGCAGCCGGTCCGCCAGCCGCTTGGTGTAGCGCACCAGCCCTGCCGCGCGCGGATCCTCGCTGACGCAGACCATGATCCGCTCGCCGGCAGCCCAGGGACCGGCGATCGCATTGGCCTGCATGTGCGTGCGCAGTTGCTCGTCGACGCGCTCGGCGGTCCGCCGCAACGCCAGCTCGCGCAGCGCCGTCAGGTTGCCGGGCGAGAAATAATGTTCCAGCGCGCGCTCGGCCTGTTTGGGAACGTAGACCTTGCCCTCCTTCAGCCGCTGGATCAGGTCATCCGGCGTCAGATCGATCAGCTCGATGGCATCGGCGCGGTCGAACACCGAATCCGGCACGGTCTCGCGCACCCGCACATGGGTGATCTGGGCGACAACGTCGTTGAGGCTCTCGATGTGCTGGATATTGACCGCGGTGTAGACGTCGATGCCGCGGGAGAGCAATTCCTCGACGTCGAGATAGCGCTTCGGATGGCGGCTGCCGGGCGCGTTGGTATGGGCCAGTTCGTCGACCAGCGCGATCTGCGGATGGCGCGCGATCAGCGCGTCGAGGTCCATCTCCTCGAGCATCTGATCCTTGTATTCGAGCCGCTTGCGCGGGAGAACTTCAAGCCCCTGCAGCAGCGCCTCGGTCTCCACCCGCCCGTGGGTCTCGACCACGCCGACCACCACATCGGCGCCCGCCTTCAGCCTGGCGTGCGCGCTCTGCAGCATCTCATAGGTCTTGCCGACGCCCGGGGCGGCGCCGACGAAGATCTTGAGCCGGCCGAGACGGCTGTCCTCGCGCCGGGCCCTTTCCAGCAGGGCTTCCGGCGAGGGTCGTTGTTCCGTATCGCGGCGCAGCTCGGCCATACCGCATTATATTCCTCTCGCCTGGCCAAACCTAGCTCAGGGCTATTTCGAGGCGACACGATCCAGCGCCAGGTTCAGCGCCAGGACGTTGACGCGTGGCTCTCCAAGCAACCCGCCGAGCGGGCCAGCGGTATTTTCCGTCACCAGCTGGCGGATGCGATCTTCCGGCACCTGGCGTGCCTTGGCGACGCGCGGCACCTGGAACAGCGCGGCTTCCGGCGAAATATCGGGATCGAGGCCGCTGCCGGAGGTGGTGACGAGATCGACCGGAATGGTGCCGTTAGGATTTTCCGCTTTCAGCTTGTCGAGGTCCTCCTTGACCCGGTCGTTGAGGGCCTTGCTGGTCGGGCCGAGATTGGACCCCCCCGAGTTGGCCGCATTGTAGGGCGCCGCCACGGTCTTGGTGGCATCGGCCGGGTCCGGGGCCGTCGTCGCCGAGGGCCGGCCATGGAAGTATTTGTCGTCCTTGAATTCCTGGCCGATCAGGGCGGAGCCGACCACCTGGCCGTCGCGTTCGATCAGGCTTCCGGCCGCCTGCTTGGGAAACAGCACGCCGGCGATCGCGGTCATGGCCAGCGGATAGCCAAGACCCGTGATCAGCGTCAGCCCAAGCAGGATGAGGATGGCGGGGCGAATTTCCTTCAACATGGTGGTCTCCTAGATGCGGTTTCCAGTGTGGCGTTAAAGCGCGATCGACCTGACGTAGGGGCACCCCTTGTGGGTGCCCTCGTGCCGCATCGCGCGACCTTCGTTGTCGCGGCAGGGCGGCCACAAGGGCCGCCCCTACAGGATCGACATCGCCGTGACCCTTAAACCAGGTGCAAGGCGGCGACCACGAGGTCGATCGCCTTGATGCCGATGAAGGGGATGATGATGCCGCCGAGGCCATAAACCATCAGGTTACGGCGCAGCAGCGCACCGGCGCCGATCGCGCGATAGGCCACGCCCTTCAGGGCCAGCGGAATCAGCGCGATGATGATCAGGGCATTGAAGATGATCGCCGACAGGATGGCGCTCTGCGGGCTCGCCAGATGCATGACATTGAGCACGGCGAGTTGCGGATAGAAGGCCAGGAACATCGCCGGGATGATGGCGAAATACTTCGCCACGTCGTTGGCGATCGAGAAGGTCGTCAGGGCGCCGCGGGTCATCAGCAGCTGCTTGCCGATTTCGACCACCTCGATCAACTTGGTCGGGTTGGAGTCGAGGTCGACCATGTTGCCGGCCTCGCGCGCGGCCTGCGTGCCGGTGTTCATGGCGACGCCGACATCGGCCTGGGCCAGCGCCGGCGCGTCATTGGTGCCGTCGCCGCACATCGCGACCAGCTTGCCCTTGGCCTGTTCATCACGGATCAGCTTCAGCTTGTCCTCCGGGGTAGCCTGGGCCAGAAAATCATCGACGCCGGCTTCCGCGGCGATCGCCGCCGCCGTCATCGGGTTGTCGCCGGTGATCATCACGGTGCGGATCCCCATGCGGCGCAATTCGGCGAAGCGCTCGCGGATGCCGCCCTTGACGATATCCTTGAGCTGCACCACGCCGAGCAGGCGGCCGTCCTTGGCAACCGCAAGCGGCGTACCGCCCTCCTTGGCGATCTCATCCGCGATGGCCCGGATCTCGCGCGAAACCTCCGATAGCGCGGGTTGCATCACCCGCGCGGCATTCCCCGAGGCCACGATGCGAGGCTGTCCGCCCTCGGTGTAGTTCAGGATCGCATCGACCGCGCCCTTGCGGACCGAAGAAGTGCCGAGGTCGACGCCGCTCATGCGGGTCTGTGCGGTAAAGGGAATGAAGGTCGCGCCAAGTTCCGCCATGTCGCGGCCGCGGATGCCATATTTTTCCTTCGCCAGCACGACGATGGAACGTCCCTCCGGGGTCTCATCCGCCAGCGATGCGAACTGCGCGGCATCCGCCAGTTCCTGCTCGGTGACGCCACGCACGGGGCGAAACGCGGTGGCCTGCCGGTTGCCGAGTGTGATGGTGCCGGTCTTGTCGAGCAAGAGCGTATCGACGTCGCCGGCGGCCTCGACCGCGCGGCCCGACATCGCCAGCACGTTGAAGCGCACCAGCCGGTCCATGCCGGCAATGCCGATCGCCGACAATAGCGCGCCGATCGTGGTCGGGATCAGCGTCACGAACAGCGCCACCAGGATCACGACCGAGATCGAGCCGCCGGCATAGGCGGCGTAGCTCGGGATGGTCACGGTCGCAAACACGAAGATGATGGTCAGGCCCGCGAGCAGGATATTGAGCGCGATCTCGTTCGGGGTCTTCTGCCGCTCGGCGCCCTCCACCAGCCGGATCATGCGATCGATGAAGGTCGATCCCTGCGCCGCGGTGATGCGGACCCGGATCCAGTCCGACAGCACCTGGGTGCCGCCGGTGACCGCCGAGCGGTCGCCGCCGGATTCGCGGATCACGGGCGCGGACTCGCCGGTGATCGCGGCTTCGTTGACCGACGCGACGCCTTCGATGACTTCGCCGTCGGAGGGAATATTGTCGCCGGCTTCCACCAGCACGACGTCGCCGACCTTCAGGCTGGTACCGGAAACCATCCGGTAGGTCTTGTCGGAACCGGTCAACAGCTTGGCCTGGCTTTCGGTGCGGGTCTTCTTGAGCGATTCGGCCTGCGCCTTGCCGCGCCCTTCCGCCACGGCTTCGGCGAAATTGGCGAACAGCACGGTGAACCACAGCCACAGGATGATCTGGAAGGTGAAGCCGAGGTGCTCGCCACCGGTCACCAGATCGCGAATAAAGATCACCGTGGTCAGCGCGGCCACGATCTCGACCACGAACATCACGGGGCTCTTGATCATCAGCCGGGGATCGAGCTTGGCGAAGGCCGAACCGATGGCCGGGGTCACGATTTTCGGATCGAGCATCGCCGATACCGGCACGCGCTTCTGCAGTTTCATGGTTTCCATGACGGTCACTCCGACAAGAGATCGATCAGAACAGGGTGTTGGCTGTCATCGCGAGATGCTCGACGATCGGCCCGAGCGCCAGCGCGGGGAAGAAGGTGAGACCGCCGATGATCAGGATCACACCGACGACGAGGCCGATAAACAGGCCGCCGGTGGTCGGCAGCGTGCCGGCCGACGGCGGGATCGACTTCTTGCCCGCCAGTGAACCGGCAAGCGCCAGCGCCGGAATGATCATGAAGAAGCGGCCGACGAACATCGCGCTTGCCAGCGTCAGATTGTAGAAGAAGGTGTTGCCGGAGAGACCCGCGAAGGCCGAACCGTTATTGCCGGTCGCCGACGTAAAGGCATAGAGCACCTCGGTGAAACCGTGCGGCCCCGCATTGGCCATCGAGGCTACCGCCGAGGGCACCACCACCGCTACCGCGGTCCAGCCCAGATACATCAGCGGCAGCACCAGAATGGCGAGCATCGCCATCTTGACTTCGCGTCCCTCGATCTTCTTGCCGACATATTCCGGGGTGCGGCCGACCATCAGGCCGGCGACAAAGATCGCGATGATGACGAAGATCAGCATGCCATAGAGCCCGGAACCGACGCCGCCGACAATGATTTCGCCAAGTTGGATGTTGATCAGCGGGATCATGCCGCCAAGCGCCGTGAAACTGTCATGCATGGCGTTGACCGCGCCGCACGATGCGTCGGTGGTGATGACGGCGAACAGCGAGGACGCAACGATGCCGAAGCGGACTTCCTTGCCCTCCATGTTGCCACCGGTCAGTCCGAGCGCATTGAGCGCGGTGGTGCCGTTGGCCTCCGCCCAGTAGGTGACGACGACGCCGGCGAGGAACAGCACCCCCATGACACCGAGAATCGCCCAACCCTGCCTGGGGTTGCCGACCATGCGGCCGAACACGTTGGTCAGCGCGGCGCCGATCACGAAGATCGAGATCATCTGCACGAAGTTTGACAGCGCGGTCGGGTTCTCGAACGGATGGGCGGCGTTGGCGTTGAAGAAGCCGCCGCCATTGGTGCCCAGCATCTTGATCGCCACCTGCGAGGCCACGGGGCCGACCGCGATGGTCTGCTTGGCGCCTTCCAGCGTCGTCGCATCGACGTAAGCGCCAAGCGTCTGCGGCATGCCCTGCCAGACCAGGAACAGCGTGTAGACGACACAGATCGGCAGCAGCACGTAAAGCGTGGTGCGGGTCACGTCGACCCAGAAATTGCCGATGGTGCGCATCGAGGAACGGGAGAAGCCGCGGATCAGCGCCACCGCCAGCGCGATACCGGTTGCCGCGGACAGGAAGTTCTGGTGCGTCAGTCCCAGCATCTGGACCAGGTAGGACAGCGTGCTTTCGCCGCCGTAGTTCTGCCAGTTGGTGTTGGTGATGAAGCTGATCGCGGTGTTGAACGACAGGTCTTCGGCGACCGCCGACTGCTGCGCCGGATTGAACGGCAAAAACGCCTGCAGCCGCATCACCGCATAAATGATGAGGAAGCCCCCGGCGTGAAACAGCAGCATGGCGACCGTGTAGGTCAGCCAATGCTGCTCACGCCCCTCATCGACGCCGCCGATCCGATAGAGGCCGGTCTCGACCGGCCGCAATAGCGGAGAAAGCCATGTGCGCTCGCCATTGTAGACGCGCGTCATGTACCCGCCGAGCGGTTTGACCAGCGCGACGACGATCGCACAATAAAGAAGAATTTGAATCCAGCCAATGACGGTCATGGTGGCATGTCCTTGGTTCGCACGTGATTTATCTGGAAACCAGCGCCGCTTCCGGAAGCCGCTGCGGCGGACGCCCTCGGATGTTCAGAAGCGCTCGGGCCGAAGCAGGGCGTAAGTCAGGTAAACCAGCAGCCCGACGGAGACGAGGCCAGCGAGCGAATAATCGAAGATCATGATCGTTCTCCCTCAGAGCCGTTCGCAGGCATAGGCGTATCCTATCCCCAGCACGAAAAGACCGAAGCCGAGGGCCAGCATGACGACGTCCCACATGAGATGCTCCTTGTCGCGCTTGTTGCGGAGCGCCAGCGTCGCGCACTTCCGGCAAGCGGACTTGCGTTGGATCAACCAGGGATCGCAACGCAGCCCACGCCATACCGGCATCCGTGCGCCCCTAGTGCCACTCGGCGCGTAGGTTTTCGAGGCGGTCGCAATGGCTACGTTATAGGAATCTCATAAATGGCCCCGCGCTTTCCGGCCCTAAATAGGGCAAACGGACGCCTGGCTCGTTGTCTCCATGGGTAGCAGATAGCGCCCGACACCCCGCCCCGGCCGCGGATTCCGCCGCAGCGGCCTGCGGCAGCTTGCTTGACCCGCGGCCCACCCCGCCCCCGGACGGGCGGCATAACGGCCTCCGCCGCCTCCACTTATGACATCTCTATTTCTGGGGCTGCCGTCCGCTCTCGTTTTCAAATGCGATCCTCGCCATCCTTCGCGCAGCGGCCGATGGTGACCGCGCCCGATGAGGAATGAGACCATGCTGCTCCTCAGAGAATATCCCGGTCCCGCTGAACTCGGCGACCAGCTGCGCGGCGCGCATGCCGTGAGGACGGAGCTGATGTGGGACGTGTTCGGCGAGGCATGCCGGCGCCTTCCGTCCATCCGGCAGACAGAGAAAGCGGCGCATATCGAACGATTGATCGCGTCCGAAGCCTGGACCGACGCGGCACTGGCGCTGATCGACCTGGCATTGCCGCGGTGGCAGGTTCGCCGTATCGTCTATGACGATGGCGAATGGTACTGCGCCCTGTCGCGCGGGCGCGAGCTTCCCGATTGGCTCGATCGGTCGATCGAGAGCCGTCACGCCGATCTGGCCTTGGCGCTCCTGAGCGCCTACGTCGAGGCCCGAGGTGTCGCCGCATCATCCGGCCGCCCCAGCGTGCCGACGGTGTCCCGCGACGCCAACCCGCTCTACGTGCGCCTTTGCTGCGATAATTTCGCGTGAGGCAGGCGGAGCAGGGCTCGCAGGAGGCTCAGGTTTTGGCACAGCTTTCGAACCGGCCGCGAGAACTGAGGTCGACCCAGACGCTCGTTCGCTTCGTCCTGCGAACGAGCATCCTGGTTGCTTTCGCCGCGTTTGGCAGCACCGGCTTTCTTCCAAGCCTGGCCATGTTGCTGGGGATGTCCATGGTCTTCAGCGCGGTCATCGGCACGGTCAGGCGCGAGCCCCGCTGCGATATCGTTCTCAATCATTGGGATGAGACGGCGGCCTACGCGGCCTTGTTTTGCCTGGTCGGCATCTTCAATTATGCGATCCCGATTTGAAACAACCCGGCGCGGTCTTATGCGGCACTTATGAGATCGCGGTCCTGTCACGCTCGCTTTCATATCCGAGCGGGAAGATATTGGGCGCATGAGTCAAGGCCACGCCCCGACCACCCACAACCATCCGCACATTCGCACCCGGAAGATGCCCGCGACGGGTCGGCTCAAGGCGTCGGAAGCACGCGCCACTCGCCCAGGATAAGGAATACCAACGTGAAGCTCGTCGAACCTTGCTCGTGCAACTCGCCGTCCGCAATCGTCCTTATTGGCAGGAACAGCCGCGGCAACTGGATCGCCCGAGAACAGCACGGTCTCTATGGCGGCCTGTTCGTCGACCGCGCGCAAGCCATCAAATACGCGCTGTCCGAGAATGGCCATCATCCGGAAATGATCGTCGAGCTGTCCCGCGGAATCGAACTCGATATCGACGGCAAGCAGCCGTTGACCGACGCACGGCGCGCCGCCTGAAAAATCCGCCACCCGTCATGGAGGAGAACCCGATGGATCAAGCCTATTCGATCTCGAACCGGGAGCGCCGGGAGCAGGTGGTCGATACCATGATCGGGCTCACGCGCTTGTCCAATCTGCATCGCGCTATCGTCGCCGGCAGCAACAGCCTGGAACTCTATCTTGCCCTGCATCGGCGCGGGTATATTCGCGTGGCGACCACCGCGACCTGCCGCATCGCCAAACGACAGCACACCGTCGGCCTGATCGCCAGCCAAGACTCGCCGGCGACGAGCGAGGCGGCGCTGGCCCAGATTTCGCCATTCCTCAGCGCCAGCGCCACGATTGCCGTCCTGATCGACTCCCGCGAGCGCAGCGCATGCCTGAAAATACGCGCACGGCTGCAGGAGATGGGCTTTCGGATCGAGGCCGGCGTCAGGTGCCCGCAGGGTCTGGTGCTTTCCGCCCACCGCCCGGGCTATGGCCAGATCGAAAAGGCGGCGTGAATCCCGATGACATCTTCCGCGCACCCCGCCACCTGGCTCAAGGGGTACATACCGGATCTTCCCACGCCCTTCGACGAGGCGGGCAGGCTCGATCTGAAGGCCTTCGCCAGGCTTTGCGAAAGGCAGATCGAGGCCGAAGTCCCGGCCGTCGTCGTCGGCGAGACCGCCGGCGAGGCGTCGACGCTGACGTCGGCCGAACATGACGCCATCATCCGCAGCGCGGTTGAGATCGCGCGGGGGCGCGTCCGCATCATCGCTGGCGCCGGATCGAATTCAACGAGCCATGCCGTCGCGCTGACGCGGCGCGCCGAACAGGCCGGCGCCGACGCGGTGCTTTCGGTCGTCCCCTACTACAACAAGCCGATGCCGTCCGGCATCGAAGCTCACTTCCGGGCGATCGCCGAGGCGAGCTCCCTGCCCATCATGCTGCACGATATTCCCTCGCGCACCGTACGCGAACTGTCCGATGACACGCTGGCGCAACTGGCGAGGTCGGAACAGTTCATCGGGTTGCGGGATGGCGCCGGCGATGTGACCCGTCCCGCGCGCTTGCGGCCGAGACTGCGGCCGGGATTTCGGCTGTTATCGGGGGATGATGCGACCGCGGTCGCCTATATCGCAGGCGGCGGCGACGGCTGCGTTTCGCTCGTCTCGAACGTCGCGCCGGATCTGTGCCGTGCGATTTTTACCAGCTGCCGGCAGGGGCGGCTGCAGTCGGCGCGATATCTGCACCGCCGGCTGGCCGGGCTGACAGCTGCGATCAACAAGGAGGGCCCCGCCGCCCTGAAATATGCACTGTGCCAGCTCGGCTTGATGCCGGCGAACACCCGCCTGCCGATGGTCGAGTTGGCCGATGCCGCCAAGGCCGAGGTCGCTGCCGCCATCGCACCAATCGACGACGAGGATCTGGCGTACGGGACCGAAATCGCGCAACGCTTTCACCTTCGCGGGGATCTGGCCGCCGAATTTTAAGGGACCCTTCGTGGGTCACGCACGGCGTGCCGCGGGCTCACCGGCCGCCGGCGGAGGCGCGATCCAGCAAATGCTTCTCGCGCCATTTCGGTCCGGGGCCGCGCATGTAGTGCTCCTCCGGCCGATATTTGCCGGCCGGCCCATCCCAGGATGGACCAAGAAATGTCACCATGGAGTTGATGGCGCTGCGCAGGATGGAAACAACAATCGAGGTGGTGCTCGAAGACTGACTCATATGACGCCCCCGGATTAGAAAGATGAAACCAGGCGGACGGGCCAGACAGCCCACTTACTCGTCGCACCCGGCCGCCGGGGACTTTCCCGTTCCCCAGCCCTCGCTCGAGTGATCGAAGCCGCGGAGCTCGAGCTCACGCCGCATGCCGCGCAGCTTCGCGTCGGCGACCGCCTCGATCATGTTCTTCATGTAACCGTTGAAGCGTCTGAAGGCGCCGCGCGCCCGCACAGCGAGACGCGGTCCCTGCATCCTGCCGAACTTGTAGCTGCCCGGCGCCTTGCTTTGGGCCATCAGATGCGATCGAAAATCATCGTCCCAGATAAAATCCCGGTATCTGTCGTCGCTGGCAAGATAGTGAGGCATCTATCGATCTCCGCCGTCAGCCCGATCGCGGGCTTATCCATTGCGAAGATGTCGCTGGCTGCATAGGAATTCGAGACCGCCCGGGGCGCTCTGTCATAGCCGCGATATAAATGCCGAAGCGCAAATGGAGGGGCGCTGTCTGGCTCGAGAAATTCCTATATCTCTCCTATGAGGGGAAAGGCCGCGCCATCTGGCATTCCTACGGCCTCATCGGCACATCATGGCGGCGAGATTCGTCAGGAGGCCGCCATGGCCGCAATCACTTTCAGTACTGCCCATCAAGCGGAGCAACCCGAAGCACGGCCCCACACAACCGTCCCTGCAAAATTTCGGCCGCTCGATCCCGGCATTGTCAACGAGGCGATCTCGGCGTTTTTCATCGGCCGCAACGCGGAAGGCTTCTGGGTTGCCCGCGACGGCAATGGGCAGATCGGCGGCATTTTCCTGCTCGAGAGCTCCGCATTGTCGTTTGCAAGGCGCCATAGCCGGCCGGCGGGGTGCGCGGCGATATATCCATCCGGGAGGATCGAACTCGACCTGGTGAACAGCGGCAATGCGCTGATCGGAAAGCTCGGATCTCTGCTCCGCCTTTCGCGGCGACCGGGCCGGCGATCGGCCGGCTGGGTCGGGAAGATGGCAGCCGCGATCGGACGGCAGCGTATGGCCTGTTCGTCGGCACGTCGAACCACGGCCGTGACCGAGGTGGAGGCTGCGCGGCTGGCACGGATCAAGCGCTTTTGTTCGCGGGTCGCTTTAATGCTGCTGACGGTGGGTGCGCTGGCGGGGATCCTCGGGCTCAAGACCGTGATCTATGTTTGGCGGTTTGAGCATTTTTGACGCACGGCGCGTCACCTTGAACATCCAGCGCCGTCACCCCGGAGAGCCCAACCGGGCCGAAACGGGCTCCGTCGGCATCTAAGCTGTCACCCACCTGCCAGCACGAACCCTTGGCGGGATCATCGCAGTCAAGGTCCTGTTCATTATCGCCGTTTTCTCTATTTTCGACGCGCGCCGGGTGCAAATCGGGCTGATTCTGGGCGGTTGGAATGGTAATTCTTGACGTACCGTTCTGCCCCGCAAAGGCGCATGGAGGATCCGATGATACCTGGCGCCTTAGACCTCTGGGCCGTACTGGACCGCATTCTGGATCGAGCGTCCGATAACCTCCGATTCGCCAAGGTCCTGGTTCAGCTCGGTCTCGATCCCAACAACGTCACCTATGACGCGATATTCAACCGGCTTTTGGAAATTTTCCTGGCCAACATCACGTTGGCCAACCTGTTTGCGCTGGTCGGCGCCATCTTCTTTGTGGCGACCCTGCTGACCCAGACGATGGTGCCGCTGCGGGTCGCGAACATGGCAGGCTGCGCGTTTTTCGCAGGCTTCGGCGCGCTCGCCGGAGACGTCAAGACGTTCCTATTGTACCTGCTTTTGCTTCCCATCAATGCCTACCGGCTCCGCCAGATGCTCAATCTGGTCAAAAAGGCGCGCAGCGCAACACAGGGCGATACCTCGATGGAATGGCTCAAGCCATTCATGACCGAGCGCAAATATCGCAAGGGCGGCATCCTGTTCAAAAAGGACGACCCGGCCGACGAAATGCTCCTGACCGTCACCGGAAAATTCCTGGTCAAGGAAATCGGCGTCGAAGTTCCGCCGGGACGCCTGATGGGCGAACTGGGCTTTCTGACGCCCGATAATCGCCGGACCGCGACCATCGAATGCATCGAGGACGGGCATGTCCTGACCATCACCTATGAAAAGCTGCTCGAGATCTACTTTCAGAACCCGCAATTCGGCTATTATTTCCTGGTCCTGACCAGCCAGCGGCTTTTGGAGAACATCGCCCGGCTTGAGACCACGGTGGCGCAACAGAAGAGCGCGCTGCAGGCCGCGGCCACGACGGAACGAACTGAGCATTGATTTCGAACTGTATGTCAATCTCGCGCGGTCACCTATGCCATTGGACAACTCGATCGTGCCGGAGCGTATTGCCGAAACCTTGCGGCTGATCCGGCCGCATGTCCGGCATACGCCGGTCCTAAGCGTCGACTTGGCAGATTTCGGCACCGCATCGAACCCGGTCGCGCTCAAGCTCGAATGCCTGCAGCATTCGGGGTCGTTCAAGGTGCGGGGCGCCTTCGCCAACCTGCTCACGCAACCGATCCCGGCTGTTGGCGTGGTCGCAGCGTCGGGCGGCAATCACGGCGCAGCGGTGGCCTATGCCGCGATGCGGCTCGGCGTGCCAGCGACCATCTTCCTGCCCAGTGTCACCTCGCCGTCGAAGATCGAACGCATCAGGAACTATGGGGCCAATCTGGTGATATCAGGCGAGCGCTATGCGGATGCGCTGGCGGCGAGCGAACAATTTGTCGCACGGAAAGGAGGACTGGCCATCCACGCCTTCGATCAGATTGAAACCCTGCTCGGACAAGGCACTCTCGGATGCGAGATCGAGGCCGACCTGCCTGACGTCGATACGCTGCTTGTCGCAGTAGGCGGCGGAGGATTGATCGGGGGCATCGCCGCCTGGTTCCGCGGCCGGATCAGAATTATTGCGGTCGAACCAGAGGGCGCGCCGACGCTGTACTGCGCGCTGGCGGCGGGCGAGCCGGTCGATGCGCAAGCCGAAGGCATTGCGGCGGACTCGCTGGCGCCAAAGCGGGTCGGCGGAATCGTGTTCCCCATCGCCCAGGCCTTTGTCGAACGCTCTATCCTGATCACCGACGAAGACATCCGCGCCGCGCAGTTGGCGCTGTGGGACAAGGCTCGGGTGGTCGCGGAACCGGGCGGGGCGGCAGCCTTTGGCGCACTGCTGTCGGGAAAATATGTGCCGACACCGGACGAGCGCGTTGCCGTGCTGATCTGCGGGGCCAATACGACCGCGGTCCAGTTTGACTGATCGCCGCCCTACTCCGCGGCGTTGCTGATCTCGGCGCGTTCGGCCCTGACCGCGCAGAACTTGAATTCGGGAATCTTCCCGAACGGGTCGAGCGCCGGATTGGTCAACAGGTTGGCGGCGGCTTCCGCGTAGCAGAACGGCATGAACACCATGTTCTCCGGCACGTCGCGGTCGGAGCGCACCTTGATGATGACCGCGCCGCGGCGCGTTTCCAGCCGCACCCGATCGCCCGGCCAAAGGGTCAGCCGCCGCATATCCTTCGGCGACATGAACGCCACCGCTTCGGGTTCGATCTGATCAAGCACCTGCGAGCGGCGCGTCATCGAACCGGTGTGCCAGTGTTCGAGCACCCGGCCGGTCGACAGCACCATCGGATAGTCGGCATCGGGCAATTCGTCCGGCGGCACCACGCGCGCCGGCACGATCTTGCCGCGACCGTTCTCGGTCGGATAACCGGTCGTGAAGATGATCTCGTTGCCGGGCTGACTGGGATCGTCGACCGGATAGGTCACCGCGCCCTCGCGCACCAGCCGCTCCCAGGTGATGTTGTTCAAGGACGGCATCACCTGCGTCATCTCGGTGAAGACATCGGCGGGTCCCTCATAGCGCCAGTCCAGCCCCATGCGCCGGGCAATCTCCTGGATGATCCAGAGGTCCTGCCGCGCATCGCCGGGCGGTTTGATGACCTCGCGCGCCAGCTGGACGCGGCGGTCGGTATTGGTGAACGTGCCCGATTTCTCGGCAAAGGCCGAGGCCGGCAGGATGACGTCGGCATGAAAGGCGGTCTCGGTGACGAACAGATCCTGCACCACCAGATGCTCCAGCTTGGCCAGCGCCTGGCGGGCGTGCTGCAAATCCGGGTCCGACATCGCAGGGTTTTCGCCCTCGATATACATTCCTGTGATCTCGCCGGCGTGGATCGCATTCATGATCTCGACCACGGTGAGACCGCGAACCGGATCGAGATCCATTTGCCAGAGCTTTTCGAACGGCTCGCGCAGGTCGGTGCGTCCGACCGGCTGGTAGTCGGGCAGGAACATCGGGATCAGTCCGGCATCGGAAGCACCCTGCACATTGTTCTGTCCGCGCAAGGGATGCAGCCCGGTGCCGGGGCGGCCGATCTGGCCGGTGATCAAGGCCAGCGCGATCAGGCAGCGCGCGTTGTCGGTGCCGTGCACATGCTGGCTGATGCCCATGCCCCAGAAGATGATCGAAGCGCGCGCCCGCGCATACATCCGCGCCACTTCGCGGATCGTTTCGGCCGGGATGCCGCAGATCGGCGCCATTTTTTCCGGCGTGAATTCGGTGATGCGCGCCTTGAGATCGTCAAAGCCCTCGGTGTAGCCGGCGATGTACTGCTCGTCGGTCAGCCCCTCGGTGATGATGGTGTTGATCATCCCGTTTAGGATCGCCACGTCGCTGCCCGGCTTGAATGCCAAGTGCCTATAGGCATGGCGCGACAGCGTTTGCCGGCGCGGATCCATCACGATCAGCTTGGCGCCGCGCTTGGCCGCGTTCTTGATGAAGGTCGCGGCGACCGGATGATTGACCGTCGGATTGGCGCCGATCACGATGATGACTTCGGCGTCCATGGCGGCGGCGAACGGCGCCGATACCGCGCCCGAAGCCAAGCCTTCGAACAAAGCTGCGACCGACGAGGCGTGGCACAATCGCGTGCAGTGATCGACATTGTTGGAGCCAAAGCCGGTGCGCACCAGCTTCTGGAACAGATAGGCCTCCTCGTTGGAGCCCTTGGCCGAGCCAAAGCCGGCCAGCGCCTTGACGCCCTTCTGGTCCCTGATCCTGACCAGGCCCCCTGCTGCAATATCGAGCGCCTCCTCCCAGGAAGCCTCGCGGAAATGCGTGAAAGGATTGGCCGGATCGACCTGATCGTTGGCGTCCTTTTTCGCATTCGGCAACCGCACCAGCGGTTTGGTCAGGCGATGCGGATGATGGATGTAGTCGAAGCCGAAGCGGCCCTTGACGCAGAGCCGGTTATGATTGGCCGGGCCGTCGCGGCCTTCGGCGTAGATTATTTTGTCGTCCTTGACCTGGTAGGTGACCTGGCAGCCGACGCCGCAGAAGGGGCACAGCGAGTCAACCTTCCTGTCGGCATAGGTAACGCGGGTCTGTTTGTCGTCGAGCATCACCGCGGGCATCAGCGCGCCGGTCGGACAGGCCTGCACGCATTCGCCGCAGGCGACGCAGGTGGATTCACCCATCGGATCATCGAAATCGAAGACGATCTTGGAGCCGTGATTGCGATAGGCCATGCCGATCACGTCATTGACCTGCACCTCGCGGCAGGCGCGCACGCACAGGCCGCACTGGATACAGGCGTCCAGATTCACCCGCATCGCCGGATGGCTGGCGTCGGCCGTCCAGCGCTCGGCCGCCGGAAAGCGGCTTTCGGTGACCTCGACCTTCTCGGCCCAGTGCCAGAATTTCGAACTGGGATCGTGGGATGTCGCGCGCGCCGGCTGATCGGCAACCAGAAGCTCCATCACCATTTTCTGCGCGGCGATCGCCCGCGGGCTGGCCGATTTCACTTTCATGCCGACGCTCGGGGTGCGCCTGCAGGAGGCGGCCAGCACCCGCTCGCCCTCGACCTCGACCATGCAGGCGCGGCAATTGCCGTCGGGCCGGTAGTCCGGTTCGGGAGAAAAGCACAGATGCGGAATGTCACGGCCCTGGCGTTTTGCGACCTGCCAGATGGTCTCGCCGTCGATGGCCTCGACCTGTTTGCCGTCAAGCTCGAACGGGATCCTTGTCATTCCGCTTCCTTCGTCAGAAACTCGTCCGGGAAATACTTAATCACCGTCGTCAGTGGATTCGAGGCCGCCTGGCCGAGACCGCAGATCGAAGCATCGCGCATCGCCGCGCTCAATTCGTCCAGCAATTGCCGGTTCCATACCGGCTGCTGCATCAACAGCGCCGCCTTCTCGGTGCCGACCCGGCAGGGCGTGCACTGGCCGCAACTCTCGTCCTCGAAGAAACGCATGAGGTTGAGCGCCGCATCCTTCACGCTGTCCTGCTCGGACAGGATGATGACCGCGGCCGAACCGATGAAACAACCATATTTTTCCAGCGTGCCGAAATCGAGGGGGATGTCGGACATCGACGCTGGCAGAATGCCGCCGGATGCGCCGCCCGGCAAATAAGCATGGAAGGCATGTCCCTCCGCCATGCCGCCGCAGAACTCGTCGATCAGCTCACGCACCGTGATGCCGGCGGGCGCGAGTTTCATGCCGGGATTTTTCACCCGTCCTGACACCGAATAGCTGCGCAGGCCGTGGCGGGCGTTGCGGCCATGGCTGTTCCACCAGTCGGAGCCCTTCTCGACGATGTCGCGTACCCACCACAGCGTCTCGATGTTGTTGATCAGCGTGGGCAGCCCGAACAGCCCGACCTGGAAAGGATAAGGCGGCTTGTGCCGCGGCAGGCCGCGCTTGCCCTCAAGACTTTCCAGCAGCGAGGATTCCTCGCCGCAGATATAGGCGCCGGCGCCGCGGCGCAGATGCAGGCGAGGCCCGTCCGGCGGCAATTTGGCGATCTCGCGTTCGAGGATCTGGCGCGCGGCCGGATACTCGTCGCGCAGGTAGATGTAGACTTCGGGCGCTTCCACGACATGGGCGCCGATCAGCATGCCCTCGAGAAAGCGGTGCGGATCGCTTTCGAGATAATAGCGATCCTTGAAAGTGCCGGGCTCGCCCTCGTCGCCGTTGACCGCCATCAGCCGTGGCCCAGGCTCGCCGAGCATCGCACGCCACTTTCGCCCCGTCGGAAATCCAGCACCGCCGAGACCGCGCAAGGACGCGTCGTCGAGCGCCTTCAACAGGTCTTCTCGTGCAAGCTCACCCGATCGCAGACGATTGAGCAGCGCGTAACCGCCGGCCGCAATATAGGCGTCGTAGTCGACATATTTTGGCAGATGGACGTGGGTGTCGCCGGCCTTCGCCGCCGCCAGCACGCTGGCCGCGGTGGCACGATCGACGAAGCGATGACCGACCTCGGCCGCGGGTGCGGTATCGCAGCGGCCGACGCAGGGCGCACGCACCACGCGAATGCCCGCCCCGGCGGTGCGCTGCAACTCCGCCAGCAACTTTTCCCCGCCAAGCATCGCGCAGGTGAGTGAATCGCAGACCCTGATGGTCAGCGGCGCAATTTCCGCCTCGCCCTCCTTTACCACGTCGAAATGCGCGTAGAAGGTCGCGGTCTCGAACACTTCAGCGAAGGCGAGCTTCATCTCGTCGGCAAGGGCGGCGAGGTGAGCGGCGGAAATCTGGTGATAGGTGTCCTGGATGAGATGCAGGTGCTCGATCAAGAGGTCGCGCCGGCGCGGTCTGTCGGCGAGCAAGCGGGCGATCTGCTCCGCCGCCTGCGGGTCGACCTGACGTCCCTTGGGGGTCGATTTGGCGCGTTTGCGCCCCTCGCCGGGATGTTCAAACGAGCGAACCTGTTGCGTATCATGGCTCATCGAGATCGCTCGCTTTTGTCTTCCATTTCCCCGCAACTGTATTCCGTGGCATGCCAGATGCCAAGAGAGTTAAGAAGGTCCGATCAAGCATACTCGAAAACGTTCAGCGAGGCAGAGCGGCCTCCGCCGTTCTGCCTCGCTGGTGTTTTGAAACCGATCTGGCTTGCAGATCGCCTTCTCTCACAAACGACGTTATTCAGGCACCCAGACCGGAGGGGAATGGCGACCAACGCTACTGAAAGAGTTTCATCGCGTTGGACAGCGTCTGCAGAATTCCCCAGGCAAGCGGAATGCCGACGAACCCCCAGGCGAGGAACAGCTTCAGTTTCATGGTACCGTCCTGATTTGCGTTTTGCATGATGGCCTCCTCATGCCCCGGCGGGCTTGGAAATAGCAGCAATCTCCGCGACGGTGTCTTCGGCCTCATGATCCTTCATATGATAACGGGCGTGGACGGCCTGGATCATGAAGTTGCAGATGAAGCCGATCACCAGCAAGCCGGCCATGATGTACATGGTGGTGTTATAGGCCTGCGCCTTGGGTACGCCGCTGTCGATCTGGTACTGGCGGATGTAATTCACCAGCACGGGACCGAATACGCCCGCCGCCGACCATGCCGTGAGCAGCACACCGTGAATGGCACCGACATAACGCGTGCCGAACATGTCCTTGAGATAGGCCGGCACGGTGGCGAAGCCGCCCCCATACATGCTCATGATGATGACGAAGCACAGCACGAACAGCGTGACGCTGCCGATCGACCCGGTCCATGGCACCATACAATAGAGCAAGGTCCCGAGCGCGAAAAAGCAGAAATAGGTGTTCTTGCGTCCAATGACGTCCGAGGTCGACGCCCAGAAGAAACGACCGGCCATGTTGAACAGGCTGAGCAGGCCGACGAAACCTGCGGCGGCAACCGCGCTGACATGACCCGGGAACATCTCCTGGCTCATGGCGGAAGCCTGTCCGAGCACGCCGATGCCGGCGGTGACGTTGAGGCACAGCACCCACCAGATCAGCCAGAACTGCGGTGTCTTGATCGCGTCATAGACGTAGACGTGCTTGGTGGTGATCAGTTTCTGTTCGACCACGGGCGCCGTATAGCCTTCGGGCTTCCAGTTCGGCGCCGGCACGCGCACGATCGCCGCACCGACCCACATGAACACCAGATAGACCAGTCCCATCACGATGAAGGTCTCCGCGACCCCGACATGCGTCGGCGTGGAGAAAATCGACATCAGCCAAACCGACAGCGGAGATGCGATGAAGGCGCCGCCGCCGAAACCCATGATGGCCATGCCGGTGGCCATGCCGGGACGATCCGGGAACCACTTGATCAGCGTCGAAACCGGCGAAATGTAGCCAAGCCCAAGACCGCATCCGCCGAGAACGCCGTACCCGAGATAGACGATCCAGAGATTGTGAACGTAAACGCCGAGGGCAGAAAAGAGAAAGCCGCCGGACCAGCATAGGCCAGCGGTGAACATGGCGCGTCGCGGTCCGCCTTCTTCCACCCACCGCCCGAAGATCGCGGCCGAAAGGCCGAGGCAGACGATCGCGATCGAAAAGATCCAGCCGAGATCGGTCAGGTGCCAGTCGTCGGGGGCAGATTTGCTGATGCCGATCAGCTTCGTCATGGGCAGATTGAATACGCTCAACGCATACGCTTGGCCGATGCACAAATGGATGCACAGTGCCGCCGGGGGAACCATCCATCGGCTATAGCCGGGTTCGGCGACCGTATGATCACGATCAAGAAACGATAACATAGCCATTCAGTCCTCCCCTACAGCCGCCCGTGGCCGAGCAAGTCTGCCGATCTGCGATTACGATACTGTCAATTAAAACCCTTCAACGCGCACAAGCTTCGGGCTTGCGGGTTCGCATCGTTCAGTCGAGCGGCGCCGAGCTGGCGCGGCGCACTCGAAGGATAACAACACTCGGCTGGACCGGTTCTGCCATCCGCGTCACCGGACCGGGTATTGAAGGATCACTCTAGCTTGGATTGCGTGTCAAGCTGCCCCATGACACGCGTTTTGCCGCCGCAAGGATGTAAAATTGGGGCAGAAACGACTGCCTGTCGATACGTAAAAGGTAGAAATCCACCTTTTAGCCGGATACTGTATCCCAAGTGCATCGGTGGACCCTTGGAACTAGCTAAGTTCCTCCAGTTCCATTCATTTTTTCGATCAGGAACACGATGCGCCGCTCCCCGGGCTGCCTGATCTCGACCTTGTCGCCGGTTTCCTGGATCAGGGTCGGGATATCAATCACCGACAACGGATCTGTGCAGTAGACCTCAAGCTTATCGCCTGGCTTGAGCGCTTTCAGCGCCTTTCGCGTCTTCAGGGCCGGCAGCGGGCATTTGAGGCCGGTGAGATCGAGCGTTGTCGTGGTCATGCCTCATCCATGGCGAAGGCAGGCGCAAGCGTCAACGGTCGCTCAGACCAGGCTCGCATAGGACAGGAACCCGACGCTCTGACCGGGATCGACGCGGGTGGTATCTTCGCTGAGTTCAACCAGCCCGTCGGTGTCCACCAGCGAGGACAACAGGCCGGCGCCCTCCCGTGGGAACTTGGTGGCTTCGAGCACCCCGTCCTGCGCCTTGCGCAGGGTGACCCGAACATACTCGCGGCGGGCGATCTTCTTTTTGTAGGTAAAAGCGGCGCGAACGGGCAACGGAACCAGCGGCTCTTGCGCGGCGCCTGCCAGTGCCAGCACGGTTGGCCGTACCACATGAACGAAGGTGACAAAACTCGCGACCGGATTTCCAGGCAATCCGATCAGCGGCGTGCCGCCAATGATGCCCATCGCCACCGGGCGCCCAGGCTTGATCGCCATCCGCCACAAGACCAGCTTGCCTGCGCTTTCGACGGCGGCCTTGACATGGTCTTCCTCGCCGGTCGAAACGCCGCCCGAGGTCAGGATCAGGTCGTGGCTTCCGGCCACCTGGTTCAGACTGTCGGCCAGAGCGGCCCGATTGTCGCCGATAATACCGAGATCGCTGACGTCGCAGCCCAGCCGCACCAGCATCGCCATCAGCATGTAGCGGTTGGAGTCGAACACCTGCGCCTCGCCGCGCTGATCTCCGGGTGAAACCAGTTCATTGCCGGTCGAAAACACTGCGACGCGAACGCGCCGGCGGACATCGATCTCGGTCAGGCCGAACGCTGCCATCAGCGCGACATCCTGCGGCCGTAGGCGTTGGCCCGCCTTCACCGAAGCATGGCCGGCCGGGATGTCCTCACCGGCAGGTCGAACATTGGCGCCCGGCCGCAACCCCTGGGGAAACACGACCCGGCCGTCCTCATCGAGCCGCACGTCCTCCTGCATGAACACAGTGTCGGCTCCCGCGGGCATCGGCGCGCCGGTGAAAATCCGCATGGCGTGGCCGGCCTGGAGCGGCTGTTGCGCCGAGAAGCCCGCCTGGACGCGTCCGGTCACGGGGAATACGGCGACCGCTCCTGCCAGGTCCGACAGATCGCTGCCGCGCACGGCATAGCCATCGACGGCGGAGTTGGTGAACGGCGGCAGCGGCGCTGGGGCGGCAATGTCGCGGGCGAGCACCCGCCCGTCGGCATCGCGGAGCCGCACCGCCTCGATATCCTGCACCGCGCGGAGGCGCGCGGCGATCAGGCCGACGGCCTCATCGACCGACATCATCGGCCCACCGAAGGCAAAGCAATCGTCGGACAATTGCGCCATCTTGGCTCTCAGCTTTCGGCCCGGCGCCGCGCCAGCACGTCGTCGACAGAAATCGCCAGGCGCTGCATCATCGCGGCAATGGCCGGAATGTCATCGAGATGGGCGACCGGCAAGCCGGTTTCAACCGCTGCATCGGTCGCCAGGCCGGCGATGCCGGGATCGCTCGGAAATAACCACGCCTTGCCATTGGCGAGCCGATGCACCTCGATCTTGCGATGCGGCTCGGATTTGAAGCCCTCGACGACGACCAGGTCGACCAGTGACATCTTCGCCAAAAGCTCCGGCAACCCAGGCTCCTCGGCGCCGCGCAATTCATGCATCAGGGCCCAGCGAATGCCGGAGGATACCAGCACCTCCATGGCGCCCGATTGCCGATGCACCCAGGAATCCTTGCCGGGGACGTCGACGTCAAAGCTGTGGTGGGCGTGCTTAATGACGGAAACGCGAAGGCCAAGACCGCGAAGATGCGGGATGATACGCGCCAACAACGTGGTCTTGCCGGCGCCACTCCAGCCCGCCAGCCCAATCACTTTCATTGCTTTCTCCGAGCCTTCGACGGAACCGGGCTATGTTTTGTCTCCTGGTGCTTTATATCGGCCATCAGGGAATGTCATGTTAGCCTGGCCAGGATGACCAAGATCGATCAAGCCCCCGTCCCCCTGATCCTGCCCGATCCGCGCGATCCACGGCTGACCGAGCGTGTCGCCGGCACCGATCAGGCCGGGGCCGCCGTCGAGATCAACGTCCCGGTGGAGCGGCCGCTGACGCTCTATCTGAACGCTCAGGAGATCGTCACCATGATGACGATCGGCGATTACCCGGAATACCTGGCGCTCGGCTATCTGTTGAACCAGAACATGCTGAAATACGACGATGTCGTCATCGAAGTCGACTATGACGACGACCTGCAGGTGGTGGTGGTGCGCACCTCTCACCACACCAATTTCGAGCAGAAACTGAAAAAGCGTACGCAGACCTCGGGCTGCGCGCAGGGCACCGCGTTCGGCGATCTCATGGAGGCGGTGGAAAGCGTGGCGCTGCCGGAAGCCGAGCTGCGTACCTCTTGGCTCTACCAGATGACGCACGCGATCAACACCATGCCCTCGCTGTACCTGGAGGCGGGCGCGATCCACGGCTGCGTGTTGTGCAAGGAGGGCACGCCGGTCTGCTATACCGAGGATGTCGGCCGCCATAATGCCGTCGACAAAATCGCCGGCTGGATCTATCGCCACGGCGTCGATCCCGCCGACAAGATCCTCTACACCACAGGCCGGCTGACGTCCGAGATGGTGATCAAGACGGTGCGGATGGGCATTCCGATCCTGGTGTCGCGCTCGGGCTTTACCGCCTGGGGCGTCGATCTGGCGCGGCAGGTCGGGCTGACGCTGGTCGGGCGTGCCCGCGGCAAGCGCTTCATCGCACTGTCGGGGCAAGCGCGCATCGTCTACGATCAGAACCTCGCCTTTGTCGAAGAGGAATCCGCCCGCCACAAGCGCAAGGGCGCCGACCGTGACGACTGAATTCCCGCCGATAACAGGCGTGCTGCTCGCCGGCGGCCTGGCGCGGCGGATGGGCGGCGGCGACAAGCCGATGCGCCAGATCGGCGGCCGCACCATTCTCGAACGCGTGATCGCGCGTCTGCAACCGCAATGCGACGGGCTCATTCTCAACGCCAATGGCGACCCTGCGCGGTTCGCACCTTTCGGTCTGCCCGTGATCGCCGATGGAGTGGAGAATTTTCCCGGACCGCTGGCCGGCATCCTGGCCGCGCTCGACTGGGCGGCGGCGGCGAGGCCAGACGTTGAATGGGTGCTGAGCGCGGCGGCGGATTGTCCCTTCCTGCCGCGCGATCTGGTCGCCCGCCTGCATCGCGCCCGCGCCGATGAGAATGCCGAACTCGCGGTCGCTGCTTCCGGTGGACAGTCCCATCCAGTGATCGGATTGTGGCGCGTGGGCTTGCGCGAGCAGCTGCGCCATGCGCTGGTCGTCGAAGATATCAGGAAGATCGACCGCTGGACCGCGCGCTACCGCCTCGCCACCGTGGAATGGCCGGCCGTTCCGCTCGACCCGTTCTTCAACGCCAACACCATGGAGGATATCGCCGAAGCCGAGCGGCTGGCGGCGCTGGATCACGGATGATGCTCATTGCCCGATTCGAGCGGGCTGCGTCGAAACCGGATCGTTCCGGTCAAGCGAGCCCTTGACTTTCCAGGCGATGGGGCGCGCCACGAGGTTCAGACTGGCGTTCTATTGTTCTGACCCTAACAGTTGCTCCGGACCGGCCCGACAGCCGCCGCTACCCTTTCTTCACCAGCGGACAGGTGCTGTCCTTGAGTGGACGGAACGCCTGATCGCCGGGAATGACTTCGCGGAGCTTGTAGTAGTCCCACTCGCCGTTTGATTCCGATGGCTTCTTGACCTCGTAGACGTACATGTCGTGGACCATGCGGCCATCTTCCCGGATCCGGCCATTCTTGGCGAAGAAGTCGTTGATAGGCAATTCGCGCATCTTGCTCATCACCGCCTGGGCTTCATCGGTACCGGCCGCCTGGACGGCCCTGAGGTAATGCATGGTCGATGAATAGTCGCCGGCATCGCCCATATGCGGCATCCGCTTCATTTTCTCGTAGAAGCGCTTCGACCAGGCGCGGGTCTCGTCATCGCGGTCCCAGTAGAAGGCGTTGGTCAGCACCAGGCCCTGCGCCAGATCGAGTCCGAGGCTTTTGATATCGGTGATCCAAACCAGCAGCCCCGCGAGCGTCTGCCCGCCCTTTTGAATGCCAAACTCCTGCGCCGACTTGATCGCGTTCACCAGCACGTTGCCCGAGCCGGCCAGCGCGACGACTTTGGCCTTCGAGGACTGCGCCTGCAGCAGGAATGACGATTGGTCGAAGGTCTCGATCGGGTAACGGGTCGAACCGATGACCTCACCGCCCATCGCTTTCACCACCGCCGTCGTATCAGCTTCGAGTGCATGTCCGAACGCATAATCGGCGGTCAGGAAATACCAGCTCTTGTCGCCGGCCTTCAGCAACGCGGCACCCGTTCCCCGCGCCAGCGCGTAGGTGTCATAGGCATAATGAATGCTGTTCGGCGTGCAGGCGTCGTTGGTCAGGCGCGATGCCCCCGACCCGTTGATGATCGCGATCCGGTTGGTTTCCTTGGCGAGCTGCGAGATGCTGAGCGCGATCGAGGAATTGATGAGGTTGGCGATCATGTCGACCTTGTCGACATCGATCCATTTGCGCGCGATTCCGGTCGCAATGTCGGGCTTGTTCTGGTGATCGGCGACCACGACTTCGATCGGCTTTCCCAGCACCTTGCCGCCGAAGTCCTCCACCGCCATCCGGACAGCGGTGACGGAACCCTCACCGGATTCGTGTGAGAACTGACCTGACATATCGGTCAGGACGCCGATCTTGACGACATCATCGGAGATGCTGGGCGCCTGCGCGGCGGCGAGGCCGATGCCGCCGACAGTCGCCCCCACCATGACCAGCAACCTGCAAAACCCAGCCTTCATGATGCCCCTCCCCGAGCCGATCGATCCGGCGGATGGACGACGACCCGCCGCTTTTTGTAACATGCATAACTAGACTGAAATTTTTTCGCGAGTCAATCGGGATGTGTGATAGAGGGCGTCTCACCCCTTGCGCTCACGCGTCCCCGCTGCCCCCGAGCCACGCCTTCCGATGCCGCGTCATGCCGCCGCAAAAATCCCGCAAGCCAAGCGGCCGGCAAGACCGGTCGCGACGTCGGCCGCGACGCGCGCGGCCGCGACGCCGCACGGCGAACGAAGCTGCTCGGTGGCGCGAACCCTCGACATTGTCTCGGACGCCTGGGCCTTTCTGATCATTCGCGAGGCCTTCTTCGGCACCCAGACCTTCGAAGCATTCCGTTCGGCACTAGGCATTTCCCGTGCAACGCTCACCGACCGGCTGAGAAAGCTGACGCAGCTGGCCATCTTCCGGCAGGTGGCAACCGGAAGTGCGACGCGAAAGGAATACCGACTGTCGAAGATGGGGTTCGATCTCTATCCGAGCTTTATGGCCTTGATGCAGTTTGGCGATCGCTGGCTTGCCGGCGGCAGACCTCCGCCCTTGACGCTGGTTCACATGGGCTGCGGTTGCGAGAGCCATCCGGTCGTTGCCTGCTCCAGCTGCGGCGAAAGGCTCGACGCCAGGGAGGTCAGGTTTCGTGATGGTCCGGGATCCGGCAGGCAGCGAGCCAAGATCGGCCGCAACACAAGACGAGCCTCCGACGGCGGCCGGTTCCTGCTTGGACGTCCGAGTTCGGTGTCGCGGGCGCTGCAGATCATTGGCGACAAGTGGAGCTTCATGGTGGTGCGCGAGGGCTTCTTCGGAAACCGCCGCTACGACCAGATCCAGACCGAGCTGGCGATCGCTCCCAATATTCTGACGGACCGCTTGACGCGGCTGGTGGCGAGCGGCGTGTTTTCCAAAAGGCTCTATCAGCGCTCGCCTGATCGCTACGAGTACATCCTGACCGACATGGGACGAGATCTCTACGGCCCCTTTGTTGCGATGCTGCGTTGGGGTGACCGCTGGCTTTCCCGAGGCAAGCCGCCGCTGCTGCTCAAGCACATCCGCTGCGGGCACGATTTTTATGCATCGGTCAATTGCGACCGCTGCGGAAAACCCATCGTCGCCGCCGACATGCGCTACAAGCTGACCTACGATCCCAAGGCCTACGGCGCCCTCGGTCCACGCTCGCTGGTCTGAACTGGCGGCATCTCCTGCCAAGACCAGATCTCTCGATCACTTGTCGAAGCATCCCATGCTGCCTCATGGTGAGGAGCGGCGCGAAGCGACGCGTCTCGAACCATCTGCGCCCGTTGGCATCCAGACGCATCGCTTGCAGCGATGCTCCTCAGGATAAGGGTGCAATTCGTTGGACCAGATCTCTCGACCGCTTGTCGAAGCATCCCGCGCTGCCTCATGGTGAGGAGCGACGCGAAGCGACGCGTCTCGAACCATCTGCGCCCGTTGCCATCCTTCGAGACGCATCGCTTGCAGCGATGCTCTCAGGATGAGGGTGCAATTCGCTGGACCGGATCTCTCAACGACTAGCCCGCGCCCAATGCCTCGACCAGCCTGAAGCGCATGATCTTGCCCGATCCGGTGCGCGGGATCTCGGCCACGAGGTGGGTCGCTTCCGGAAGCTTGTAGGACGACAGGTGCGCCCTGCAGTGATCCATCAGCGAGTCGCGATCGAGCTCTCCCTCTCTGGCGACCACGAACAGGCACGGGACCTCGCCGAGCGTGGCATGCCGGATGCCGACCACCGCGCAATCCGTTACTTGTGGATGACGGATGACCACTTCCTCGATCTCGGCCGGCGCGATGTTCTGACCACCCCGGATAATCAACTCCTTGATGCGTCCGGTAATCCTGAGATAGCCGGACGGATCGGACCGTGCGAGATCGCCGGTGTGATACCAGCCGTTGCGCAGCGCCGAGGCGGTCTCCGCCGGCTTGTTATGGTAGCCCTGCATCAGGTTGGGGCCACGGACGATCAACTCGCCTTCGTCGCCGAAAGCTGCGTCCTCCTGCGAGGAAGGATCGACAATTCGGACCGCGAGACCCGGAATGGGCAGGCCGCAGGACCCCATCGGCCGGGCGCCGCGAAGCCAGTTCATCGTGACCATGGTCGAGGTTTCAGTGATGCCGTAGCCGTCGAGCAAGGGTATTCCGAAGCGCGCCTCGAACGCGCTGTTCAGCGTTGCCGGCAGGATCGCGCCGGCGGAAATGCACAACCGGATGGCGCCGAGCCGATCGCTATGGCTCTCCTGCGCCCGATGCAAGAGGTAGTGGAACATGGTCGGCACGCCTGGGAAGATCGTGTATTTTCCTGTCTGCATCAATTCAAGCGCCTGCTGGGGCGAAAATTTCTCCATGATGTGCTCGCTGGCGCCGGCGGCGAGAACAGCCAGCACCGAGAGGTTGAGGCCGTAGGAGTGGAACAGCGGCAGCGGCGACAGGATCACGTCCTTTTCGCTCAGCCCGCAGATCGGAGCCCAGCACGATGCGGCGATCCACAACATGCCGCGCAACGACAGCAGCACGCCTTTGGCGCGACCTGTCGTTCCCGAGGTATAGATGATGAAACAGGAGCGATCGATATCCTCGGGATCGAGCGGCAAACCGGCAGCGCCCGCGGCCAGATCGGACAGTGCAAGGCCGGCCGCGCGCGCGTCCCTGCCGGCATAGATAACAGCCGGTGCGATGCCGGCATCCCTGGCGAGCCTGGCGATCAGGTCCTTGCGGGCCGGCGTGGTGACAATGGCCGCGCAGCCTGCATCGGCCAACCGATAGCTGATCTCGCCTTCCGCCGCGTCGTAACTGATCGGAACCAGCACGGCGCCGGCCCGCAATCCGGCGAAGCAGGCCTCGATCCAGTCCACCCCGTTCGGCAGGTAGATCGCGACCTTGTCGCCTTCGCGCAAGGAGGCAGCCGCCAGGTTCGCCGCGATCGACGCGGTGCTGCCGGCAAGCTGCCGATAGCTGATCGACCGGGACGCGTCCCAATATGCGACCTGCTCCGGTCGCTCCTGCAGATGCCGGTCGAGGAGCCTTGCGATCGGCGCGATCATGTCAAGATGCAGCATCGTCCCTCCTCCCCTAGAGCATGCTGAATCCGCCGTTGATACTGATGGTCTGGCCCGTGATCCAGCTGCCGGCATCGGAGGCCAGGAGCGCGACCATCGGCGCGACGTCGGACGGCTGACCGAGGCGGCGGATCGCATAGGCCTTGACCAGTTTCTCGCGGTTTTCGTCGACCCAGGCCTTGTCGTGCGCGGTCTCGATCAGTCCGAGCGCGATCGAGTTGGCGGTCACGCCGGAACGGCCCCACTCGCGCGCCAGCGACTTCATCAGCGCGATCGTGCCGGCGCGCGCCGCCGCCGCAATCGCCAGGCCGGATTCGCCGACCCGGGATGAATCGCCCATGATCGAGATGATCCGGCCGCGTCCTGACTTCTCGAGCAGCGGTCCGGCGGCATGGCAGCAGTTGAGCGCACCGTACAGGCAGGTATCGATCTGCTTGCGCCAGTCCTCCGCGGTGGTGTCGCTGAAGCGCTTGCGGAACACCAGACCGGCGTTGTTGACGAGGATGTCCAGGGCGCCGAAATCGTTCTGGACGCTGGAGATCATCTTGTTGACGGCGGCCGCGTCGGAAATGTCCGCTTGGTAGGCCTTCGCTTTGCCTCCGGCCTTTTCGATCTCGGCGACCACGCTCGCCGCCTCAGACTTGGAGCCGTGATAATTCACCGCCACCGCCGCGCCGCCCTCGGCGAGCGTCCTGCAAATGGCAGCGCCGACGTCGCGTCCGCCGCCTGTCACAAGCGCAACCCGTCCATTCAGATCAGTCATTGGCTTTTTCCTCTGCTTTGATGTTGGCTTGCTGCAACAGCCGGAAGATGCGCTCGGGAGTCATTGGAAGAACCGATACCTCCAGTCCGAGCGGGGAAAGTGCGTCGGCGATCGCGTTGGCGACCGCGGCTGGCGCACCGATCGTTCCACCTTCGCCCATGCCGCGAAAACCCCCCGCGGCCGCGGAGAAACTCTCGATATGGACGACCTCCATGTCCGGGATTTCAGCTGCCGAGGGAATCACATAGTCGACAAGGCTGGCACTGAGGAGCTGGCCTTGTTCGTCGTAGATCATCTCCTCGTAGAGCGCAGCACCAATCCCCTGCGCCACACCGCCATGCACCTGGCCGTCGACGATCATGGGATTGATGATCTGGCCGCAGTCTTCGGCAACCACATAGCTGTGGATCTTCACACAGCAGGTCACCGGATCGACCTCCACCGCCGCGATGTGAGTGGCCGCGGCGGTGGTGCCGTTGATCGGGTCGTAGGTGTAGCTCGCGCTCAATTCCTCGCGCGCCTCGACCGGCAGCGTCTTCATGTCGGAGTAGACCGCCTTCGCAACTTGCTTGAAGGTAACGGCGCGGTCGGTGCCGGTGACGATCGCCCTCCCACCGGCGACTTCGATGTCTTCCTGGTTGGCCTCGAGCAGATGCGAGGCCACACGCTTGATCTTGTCCCGCAGCAGCGCCGAGGCGTACTTGGCCGCGCCCCCGCCCAGCACCGCGCTGCGGCTGGCATAGGTGCCGGTCGACATCGGCACTTCGTCGCTGTCGCCCTGGATGACGCGGATGTCGTCGAAGTTCGCCCCCAGGTCGTCAGCGATGATCTGGGCCAGCGTGGTTTCGAGCCCCTGCCCGTGGGAAGCGACCCCGAAGGCCGCGGTGATCGCGCCGGTGGAGTCGATTTGGATCTTGGCCGTCTCCGATCCGGTGTTGATCGGCATGCCCGGGGCCACCGCAATGCGCGATCCGATACCGGTCAGTTCGGCATAGGTCGCGATGCCGATACCGAACAGCCGCCCGTGCCGACGCGCATCGGCCTGCCGGAGGCGCAGTCGTTCATAATCCGCGGCATCGCTGGCCGCGTCGAGGCATTCGACGAAGCCGGTCTTGTCCCAGATGATCCCGGATGCGATCCGATAGGGAAATTCGTCGGCGCCAACGAGGTTGCGGCGACGGATCTCCAGGGGATCGAGGCCGAGCGCCTTGGCGCCGAGATCCATCAATCGTTCGGCGACGAAGGTCGAGATCGGCCGTCCGACCCCGCGATAGGGTCCGGTTGGCGGCTTGCAGGTGGCGATGCCCCGCACGGCGCCGCGATAGGATCGGATCTTGTAGGGACCGGGCAGGAAACTCACGACCTGGACCGGCTCCAGGCCGCAGGTCCATGGATAAATCGAATAGGCCCCGACATCTCCGAGGACGTCGGCCTTGAGCGCAATGGCAACGCCGTTGGCATCGAAACCCATCTCGGCATCGGCGATCTCGGCAAAGGCCTGGCTGCTGCTGCAGATGTCTTCCAGGCGGTCCGCGGTCCACTGCAGGGAGCGGCCGAGCTTGCGGGCCGCGATGCAAAGCAGCAGTTCCTCCGGATAGAGCGACCCCTTCGATCCGAAGCTGCCTCCGACGTCGCCCGCCACTACCCGCAGGCGGCTGCCGGGAAGGCCGAGCGACTCGGCAATCGCGTCGCGCACGATGCCGGGAATGTTCGACGAGGTATTAAGCGTGATGGCGCCGCGCCTATTGCTGTATTCTGCCGAGTAGCTGCGGGGCTCCATGGCAAGCGGCGCCTTGCGCGTCATCTCGAAACGGCCGCTAACCCGAACCGCTGAGCTTTTCAAATCTGCCTCGACATTGCCTTTGCTGAATTCGCGGGCAATCAGCACATTGGTACCTGCTTCTTCGTGCAGCAGCGGCGCGTCCTCGGCCATCGCCCGCGCGTTGCATGAGACCGTCTCCAGCGGCTCATAGGCGATGTCGATCAGCTCGGCCGCGTCCTCCGCCAGATATCGCGATGTCGCGATCACGGCCACGATGGCCTCGCCGACATAACGAACCTTGCCGGAGGCCAGCGGCACAATGGGGGTAGCGTAATAATTCGGCATCCGCGAGAACGGAATGACCGGCTTGAATTCACCGGCGATGCTCTCGGCCGTCAGGACGGCGACGATGCCTGGCGCCGCCTCTGCCGCGCCGATATCGATCCGCAGTATCCTGGCATGGGCCTGTTCGCTGCGGCGAAAGGCGATGTGCAGCGCCCGATCCGGCTTGCGATCGGAGGTGTACTCGCCACGCCCGGTCAGAAGCCGCGGGTCTTCGGTCCGCTTGATCGGCGCGCCGACATGGCGGGGATGCAGGACATCCGAGGCTTGCGCGAAGTCGCTGTTATTCATATCCGGCCATTCCCTTGCGCAGGGTCTGCCATTGCGCGTCGTCGTGGCCGCATATCACCGTGGCGCCGGCCCTTTCGATCCGCCTCACCTCCTCGAACGACTGACGCAGCACCTCGGCATTCCAGGTGTTGCGCGGGGGCGTATCGCTGTCGAGGCTCTGCCGCACGCTGACGGCATCGGCCGCCAGCAGGAACTCGCCGTCGCGATCAAGGCTGACCCTGGCGCCGAGCGATCCGGGCGTGTGACCCGGCAGCGCGATCAGCACCACCCGGCCGTCACCAAACAGATCCTTCTCGCCGGTCACCGCCTCGATGGGCTGGCCGCAGTCCCATTCCCGGCGCAGATAGCCAACGGTCTCCGCGCCCGGAGCACTGGCCGCCTCGATTTCCTTGGCATGGGCGATGAAGGTCGCCCTGTTGAAGAACTGGTTGCAGCCGCAATGGTCGGGGTGGAAGTGGGAGTTGACGACGATATCGATATCACCCGGCTCGAGCCCGACGCAGGCGAGGCTCGGCAGTAATGTTTGCTCCGGTCCCATGATCGGTGTCATGACTCTGGCCAGCCCTCCCCAGCGCTCCTCGGGCTTATCGACCACCGAGGGATGGCATCCGGTATCGAACAGCACATTGCCCTGCTGGTGTCTGATTAGCGCGCTGCTCACCGGCAGCTCGATGGTCTCGCTGCGGTCCGCACCGGGGATATAGATGCTCTTCCTCATGCGAATACGACCCGCCGGCAGGAAATTCAGCTTCATTTGTTGTTCCTTTGGCGCAGGGCGGCGGCGCTGCGGATGGCCGCGACGATGTTCTGATAGCCGGTGCAGCGGCAGAGATTTCCGGACAGCCCCTCGCGGATCTCGTCATCGGTCGCCAGCGGATATTTGCGGAGCAGATCTTCGCCTGTGATCAGCATGCCTGGCGTACAGAACCCGCACTGCAAACCATGATGTTCGCGGAACTGGGCCTGCAGACTGTTCAGGGCTTCCGGTGTTCCCAGTCCTTCGACCGTGGTGATATCAGCGCCATTGGCCTGGACGGCGAGAGTGAGGCACGAGCGCACGCTGTCGCCGTTCATCAGTACGGTACAGGCGCCGCAAACCCCATGCTCGCAGCCGACATGCGTGCCCGTCAGTCCGAGCGTATCGCGCAGGAAATCGGACAGCAGCAGACGCGGCTCGACATCCGCGATCTGGTGTCGCGTGCCGTTGACGGTGACGGCGACCCCTATGGTCATTGCTTGGTCCCCATCCCCGCCAGCGCCGCCGTCATGGCCCGCCTGGCAAGGCCCTCCAGCAGGTGCGTGCGGTATTCGGCCGAGGCGTGCAGGTCGCTGTTCGGCGTAACGCTGGACGTCACCAGTCGGGCGAATTGGTCGGCCGTGGCGGGGCTTTCGATCTCGATCCCAACAAGGGACTGTTCAACCGTCCTGAGCCGAAGCGGCGTGTCGGCCACACCCATCACCGCAACGCGCGCCTCATCGATGCGCGCCTCGCGGTGACGAATCGAAAGTGCGATGCTTGCCAAAGCAAAATCGCCGAAGCGGCGCGCCTTCTCCTGGAATGACCAGCCATCATGCCGCAGCGGTGGGAATTGCACCTCGACCACGATCTCGTCCGGAGCCAGCACGTTGGTCAGCGCGTCGACGAAAAAGTCCTCCGCCGCGATGATCCGGCGTCCCGAAATTCCCTGCACCAGGATCGCGGCCTCGTAGAACAGCGCCAGCATCGGCAACTCGGCCGCCGGGTCCGCATGCGAGAGGCTGCCTCCGATGGTGCCACGGTTCCGGATCGCCAAATGTGCCACGTGGCGCATGGCCGCCGCCATCACCGGCAGCTCGGTTGCGATCAAAGGGGACTGCTCGAGTTCGCGGTGCCGGGTCAAGGCGCCGATCACCACGGTCTCTCCCCGCAATTCGATGAAGGACAGTTCCCGGATGCCGTTGACGTCGACCAGGATGCTCGGCCGCACCATCCTGAAATTAAGCAGCGGTAGCAGGCTCTGGCCGCCGGCGAGGATCTTGCCCTCGCCGTTGGCAGCCGCGAGCGCTTCGACCGCCGCGTTCAGCGTCGTCGGCGCTATGTAGTCGAACTTGGCAGGCTTCATCGAGCTTGCCCTCCCGGCGTTTTGTCCGTTATGCGGCGCCGCGTATTATCGGCCGCGAAATCGCGGCGCGCGCTTTTCTGCGAAGGCCAGCCGGCCTTCCCGGAAATCATCACTTTCAGAGGCCCCATCGACCAAGGCTTGTGCCGCCGCCAGATCGAGCGCTCCCGTTCCCATCGAGATCTGATTGAGCATGAACTTTGCGCCCGCAATCGACAGCGGCGCGCTGTTGGCCAGGCCCTTCAGAAAGCTGTCAGCCGCCGCAATGGGATCGTCATGGATCTCGTCGATCAGGCCCATCGCCTTGGCCTGCGCCGCGCCGAAGCGATCGCCGGAAAACAGGATGCGTTTCGCATTCACCATGCCGACCAGCGCCAGCAGCCGCTGTACGCTGCGGACCCCATAGACGATCGAGAGTTTGGCGGCTGGAATTCCAACCGACGCCGTGGCATCGGAAAAGCGGAAGTCGCAGGCCAGCGAGAGATGCCAGCCGCCGCCCAGGCAATAGCCCGAAATCGCGGCGACGACCGGTTTGCCCAGGGCCGCAATGGCGTTCGAGCAGGCATCGACGGCAACTTCGTAGTCGGTCGCCTGCTTGCTGTTGAGGCGAATACTTTCGAACTCCGAGATATCCGCGCCAACGCTGAAATCATCTCCGGCCCCCGTCAGCACGACCGCGCGCACGTCCTCGTCAGCGCAAAAGCCCGAAAAAATCGCGGTCAGTTCACGCCACATCGCCAGCGTCAGGGCATTTCGCACCGCAGGCCGGTTCAATGAAACGCGCGCGATACGATCCTGCCGCGTGACACTGATTTCATCCACAAGGAGCTCCTTATGCTGCATCGCGAAACATCGCGCCGGCGCGGCTCATCGCAGCGGCCGGAAGTCACTTGCATAAATAGACTGATAAGTTCGGGCTGGTCAAGATCGTCGACGCCGATGCAGGACGTGGTCATGTTTGGAACCCGCGTCGCGAAAGGCATCTCGGAAGCGGCCATACCGACCGCAAGAAGGCATTCTCTCTGGTTCACAAGTCCTTGCCAAAACATGCTAAGCTTCAGTCATGCTTGAGGTTCTCGTCCAAGCCAAGAAGAAGGCGCAGCTGGATCGCTTGCGCCCGATGTCGGTGGCTGCCCTGGCGCACCTGCAAAAGCACTACGACGTGGATCTCACTTACACGTCGAACGCCATCGAGGGCAACAGCCTGACTTTGCGCGAAACCGCTGAAGTCATCGACCACGGCATTACCGTCGGCGGCAAATCGCTACGCGATCATCTCGAAGCCGTCGATCATTGCGACGCTTTGCTGTGGATGCGGGATATGGCCGCAACGTCAACTCCGATCACCGAGCAGGTTGTCTGCGAGCTGCATCGACGGATCGTCGCCCGCAGTCAGCCCGCGATGGCGGGCACCTATAGCCGACTTCCGCGTCGCATTGCCGGATCGCCCGTGGTGTTTCCGAATCCGATGAAAATTCCTCAGCTGAGGGAAGAATTCGACGCCTGGCTGCAAGCGGCGTCACCGGGTCCGGCGTCGGCCTTCGATGCCCATTTCCGTCTGACGGCGATTCACCCTTTCAGCGACGGCAACGGGCGCACGGCGAGGCTCCTGATGAATCTGCTGTTGATCCCCGATGGCTACCCGCCCGTCGCCGTGCGGCCCGAAGATCGCAAAACCTATCTCGATGCGCTGGAACGCGGTTCGCTCGCCGAAGATCTGGAACCGTTTCAGCGCTTCATGCATCAGCGATTGGAGGCGACCCTGGCGGAGTATCTCACCGCCTTGCATGAGGCACTCCCGCCGATCTGATGCAACGCCGCTCAGTTAGCCTCCGTAGGGTGAGCAAAGCCAACGGGCCGCGCGAAGCACGGGGCGATGGCGTGCCCACCATCTTTCCATGTCTGAATGGTGGGCACGGCGCAAGGGGCGCCTTTGCCCTCCCTACAGGTTCTCACCGGTCAGACCTTCCTAAATCCCGCTGCCTCCAGCGCCGCGCGGCTCTCTTGCGACGCCAGCGCCTGCAGGAAGGCCTGCACCGCGGGGCGATGTTTGCGCGCGGTCACCACGGCAAAATCATAATGCTCTTCCATGAGCGGAATGAAGCCTAACCCCGCGGCATGGGCGACCGGCGCGATCGTCATGCCCCAGTCGGCGCGATGCTGGGCGATCGCAGCGGCGACCGCGTTGTGCGATTTCGGCTGGTTCCAGTAGCCTTCGGGACGGGCCTCACCAAGCAGCCGTTCGATCAGGATGCGGGTGCCGGCGCCCCGGTTGCGGTTGACCATGATGCAGGTGGGATCGGCCAGTGCCGCACGCACCGCGTCTTGCGGATCCCGTCCCTCAAATCGCGCATCGCCGCTCCGAAACACGATGCCCTGCATCCGCCGCCAGCCCGGCACCAGTTCAAGCCCTTCGGCGAGAAACGGCGTGTTGTAGGTCTCCGACTTTTCGTCGAACAGATGGATCGGCGCCAGGTCGCACTCGCCGCGCCGCGCCGCTGCGAGGCCTCCGAGGCTGCCGACCGCGATCGTACGCACCGTGAGACCGGCGCGGGAAAGTGGCGCCAACACCAAGTCCAGTCCGGTGCAATGGCTGCCGACGATGATGAGGTCGGGCACCCGCACATGCGGCGTGAACAGCGTCACCTCGGTCTCGCTGCCGGCAGGCATCTGATCGGCCAGCGCATCGATCTTCAGAAAGCCGTCGGCCTGCGCAAACGAGGTGATGGCACCGCTACCCTTGCCGGATGGATAGGCAATCAGGCCTTTGGCGCCTTCGATCAGCGACACCATGACAAATTCGGTGCGGCCGAGTTCGGAAGCGATCCGCACCGGCACTTTCGCCATCACCCTGGCATCGGCGCGCGGCGGCAGTCCAGCCATCCGGCGCAGCACCGGCACGATCATGTCGTGAAAGGTGAACATCGCCGAGGTCGGAAATCCCGGCAGGATCACCACCGGCTTGCCGTCGCACATCGCAAGGCAGAGCGGCTTACCAGGCTTCAGCGCGACGCCATGGGCGATGATGCCGGGTTGGCCGAGCCGGGCCACGATGCGATGGGACACATCGCCCGCCCCCTTCGAGGTGCCGCCCGAGAGAATCAGCATGTCGCTGGCCGCGACCGCCCGGCGCATCACGGCCTCGAGCTGTCCCTCGTCATCGGCAATGGCGCCGTAGAACACCGCTTCGCCGCCATTCTCGCGCACTGCCGCGGTGACGATGGCGCCGTTGGTGTCATAGATCTCGGCTGGCCGCAGCTGCTCGCCCGGCTGCACCAGTTCATCACCGGTGGAGATCACCGCCACACGTGGCCTGCTGAAGACCTCGACCTGTGCGATGCCGCAGGCCGCCAGCATGCCGATCTCCCGCGACCCGATCAGGGTGCCGGCGCGCAACAGCGCCTCGCCGCGGGCCATATCGGAGCCGGCCGAGGTGACGAATTGCCCCGGCGAGGCCGCCCGCCGAATCTCGATGGCGCGCCCGCCTGCGGGCTGGCTATGCTCGACCATGACGATGGCGTCGGCGCCGCGCGGCACGGGGCCGCCGGTGGCGATCGGCGTCGCCGTTCCCGACAACACGGGATGCATCGGCAGGGTCCCGCAAGCGATGACCTCGTCGTTCAGCCTTAGCCGGACCGGCGTCGCTTCTCCGGCCGGGGCGAGATCGGCGGAGCGAACCGCAAAGCCATCGACATTGGAACGATCGAACGGCGGCACGTCGATCGGCGCCACGACGTCCTGCGCCAGCGCGTGGCCGAGCGCGTCGCAAAGCCGCCGCTGCTCAGTGGGAATCGCGCGCGGAAACAAGACGGCTTCGAAACGCCGCAGCGCCTCCTCGCGCGACAGGACGGTCAGGAACTGATCCTGGTCGAGGCTGTCGCTGGCTTTCGGAAGTCGGGCATTGGTCATGTCGTAAACCTCTACCAGTCCCGCAATAGATAGGCATCCAGCGGCGCGCCCGCCGCAAAACCTTCGGCTTCGGAGGGCACCAAAAGCCACGCATCCGATCGGGCGATGGCCTCAAGCGACAGCTCGCCGACCGCGAGCGGCATCCAGGCGCCGGCATTTCTTTCCAGCAGAACGATCTCGGCAATACCGACGTGCGAGGCGATCTTGCGCGCCAGCGGCAGCGTGACCCGCTGTCTTGGTTCAAGCCCGCACAATCGGTCGAGCACGGGAAGCACCAGGGCCCACCACGCCGCGAGTGCCTGATCCGGTGCGCCCGGCAGCGCTATGACGGGGGTCCTTCCAATCCGGCCAGCCGCGGCCGTTCGGCCAGGCTGCAAGGCGATGCCGTGCGCCATGACCGCGCCGCGCGCGGCCAGCGCCGAAATGACCGCATCGGCGCGGCCGGTGCCGCTGCCGCCTGTCGTGACCAGGACGTCGCAGGCGCTGGCGTCGATCATTGCGGCGATCGATCGCGCATCGCGCGCGGCGGCCGCGGTAACCACGACCTCGGCGCCCGCAGCGCCCGCGACCTCAGGGATCAGCTGCGCCGTGATGGTGTGGCCTAAGTCAGCGGGAACATCGAGGAGGCGCAGGCGTGGGCGGCGCACGCTGATCCATTCAAGTCCAGCCGCGCGCGCGACCAACAAATCAAGCGAGCGAATGCGACGGCCGGGCGCCATGACCGAAATGCCTTCGGCGATGTCGCCGCCCATTCGACGAACGCCCTGCCCCGGAATGGCATCCGTCAGCACCTCCGTCAGCGGACCTGTCTGATCGATGGCATCGGCAGCGAGCACGCAGTCGCAACCCTCCGGCATGGGGGCGCCGACTTCGACGAAGACCGGCGGCTTGATCAGCGGCAGCGGCGAATAGGATGACGCGCCGGCGATGTCGCGGGCGCGCAGCGCAAAACCGTCGGCGGCGGCGACGTCGGCCGGCGGAATCGCCTTCAGCGCAGGCATCTTCGCCGCCACGCAGCCCAATGCTTCTGCCAGTCGAAGCGCAATAGGCGCCACGGGCTCCAGTCCGTCAAGCAACGCTGAGCGTGCGGTGTCGAGGGGAGTAAGCGAAGCCGGCAGGCGCTGGATCGGAGTCATCCGGGAATGGTGGACCAATAACCCTCGACTTGGCAATCGGCGTTCACCCATCCCTGATCCTGCCGGCGAATGCCGATTCGACATCACGCTCGCCGCCGGAGTGGTCCGGCGCGGTCGCGCCACCGTCAATTGATTGAACAAGGCCGCGAATATGCTTAGAAGTAAGGTCAAGCACACCAAGCAATACGGCCAACGCGCCGAACCCAAGGGGAGACGCAGCTTTGATTCCAGCCCAAAAGATAGCCATGCTCGCAGCGATTGCGGCCGTGATCTCGGCAGCACCGGCGGCGCGGGCCCAGATCTCGGATGACGTCGTCAAGATCGGCGTTCTCACCGACATGAACGGCCCGGCCTCGACGCCGACTGGCCAGGGCTCGGTGACCGCGGCGCAGATGGCGGTGGATGATTTCGGCGGCACGGTACTGGGCAAGCCGATCAGCGTGGTGGTCGGCGATCATCAGCTCAAGCCGGATATCGGCATCGGCATTGCCCGGCGCTGGTACGATACCGAACAGGTCGATCTCATCGTCGACGTTCCGGTGTCGGCGGTCGGGCTTGCGGTACAGAACGTCGCCAACGAAAAGAAGAAGCTGTTCATCGCCCACTCCACCGGGGCGGCTGATTTCCATGGCAAGTTCTGCTCGCCCTACGCGATGCAATGGGTGTTCGACACCCGCGCGCTCGCGGTCGGAACCGCGCAGGCCGTCGTCAAGCGCGGCGGCGACAGCTGGTTCTTCATCACCGACGACTATGCCTTCGGACACTCGCTCGAGCGCGACGCTTCGGCCGTGATCCTCAAGAACGGCGGCAAGGTATTGGGATCGGTACGCCTGCCGCTGGCGACGCCCGACGTGTCGTCCTTCGTGCTGCAGGCGCAGGCTTCAAAGGCCAAGATCATCGGCATCGCCGCAGGCCCTCCCAACAACATGAACGAGATCAAGACCGCCGGCGAATTCGGCGTGTTGAAGGGTGGCCAGCAGATGGCGGCGCTGCTCGCATTGATCACCGATATCCATTCGCTGGGGCTGCCGGCGGCGCAGGGCCTGTTGCTGACGACGTCATTCTACTGGGACATGGATGACAAGACCCGCCAATGGTCGAAGCGCTATTTCGCCAAGATGAACCGGATGCCGACGATGTGGCAGGCCGGCGTCTATTCGTCGGTCATGCATTATCTCAAGGCCATCAAGGCGGTCGGCACCGACGAACCGCTCCAGGTGGCGGCTAAAATGCGCGAGATGCCGGTCGAGGATTTCTTTTCCCGCAATGGCCGGCTGCGCGAGGACAACCTGATGGTTCACGACCTCATGCTGGTCGAGGTCAAGAAGCCGGACGAGTCCAGATATCCCTGGGACTATTACAAAGTCCTGTCGACCATTTCCGGCGCGGATGCGTTCGGGCCGCCAGATCCGGCCTGTTCGCTGGTGAAGAAGTAGCTGACGCCGTCCCCGGCGAACGCCCGGACGACGCTCAAATTACTTCGCCACCCCGATCTCGCGGAGATATTTCATCACCCCAGGATGAATCTGGTCCTGGCTCGGCGCCGCGGCCACCGTATTGGCGGCCGTGGTTTCGCAGGCCTGCGCAAGCTTCTTGCAGAAAACACCCTCGACGCCATGCAGCGTCCGTGCCAGCCGATAGGCGACGTCATCCGCCAGCGTGTCGCGCGCCAGTACAAAACTCCACGAGCCGACCGAGTGGATCGGCGTGGCCTGGTTCGGATAACTGCCGGCCGGCACCGTGAGTGGCTTCAGGGTACTATACTTGGCCCGGATGCGCGCGATCTGGCCGGCGTCGGGGGCGATGAAGCGGCCGCCGCCCTCGCTGGCCGCCACCGCCGTAAATCCAGGCCAGCCGATGCCGGCGCCCCAGAGCGCGGCGACCCGGCCGTCGAGCACCATCGCCGGCCCGTCGCCGGCGTGTTCGAGATAGACGGATTGGAAATCCTTGTCCTGCGCCAGACCCAGCCCATCGAGCACATAGCGCGACAGGATCGGCAGTCCGGAGCCGCGCGCACCGAACGCAACGCGTTGACCTACGAGATCGCCAATGGTCCGGTAAGGGCTGTCGGCGCGCACCACGAACATGCCGGGGCTCGAATACATCGCGGTCAGGATTTTCAGATGCGACGCCGGCCGGCCGATGCCCATGAAGGCCTCAAGGGCGGGCTCGCCGGCGACCAGCGCGATATCCAGCTGGCCCGCTTCCAATAGCGGGATGTTCTCGTTGCTGCCCTTGGTGTTCCGCGGCGCGATCGACAGCGTCGGATCCGCCGCGTTGATGACTTCGGCAAAGGCATCGCCATAGAGCGGAAAGCCGCCGCCCGGCGTCGCCGTGCCCAGGCTGATCATGGTCTTTGGTATGGCCTCGCCTCCCTGTTGCGCCACGGCACTGCCCAGTAGCAGCCAGAGACCGAAGCCAGCGCGCGCGATCTGTCCTGCCGACCCCATTTGCCACCGCCTCGAGCTGACCGCCAGACGGCAGAGTAGGCAAATTTATGTTTCTGTGAAAGCATGGATCGGATCGATTTCAAGAGCGGCACTGACCGCGGCGACAGGGATATCACGGGGGAAATCATGATCGCATGGTTACGCGCGGCCGTTCTCGCGCTGGTTTGCACATTGGGCCTCATGGCCGGGCCTACGCCGTCGGCCGCTGCCGACTATCCGAACCGCCCGGTGCGCTGGCTGATCGGCTTCGCGCCCGGCGGTCCGGTCGATATCGTGGCGCGGATCATGAGCCAGTGGCTGTCGGAGCATTTCGGCCAGCAGTTCGTGGTGGAGAACCGAGCGGGCTCCGGCGGCAATATCGCCGCAGCGGCAGCGATCAACGCAACCCCGGACGGCTATACGCTGTTGTTCGTCGCCCCCAATAACGCGATCTCGACCTCGCTCTACAAGCATCTCTCCTACGATTTCATCCGCGACACCGTGCCGGTCGCCAGCATCATGCAACTGACCAATATGCTGGTGGTCTCGAACGCCATGCCGGTCAAGACCGTCCAGGAGTTGATCGACTACTGCAAGGCCAATCCGGGCAAGGTCTCCTACGCGTCCTCGGGCTACGGCACCTCGGTGCATATGTCCGCGGAACTGTTCAAGGCGATGACCGGGATCAACATGGTCCATGTGCCCTATCGCGGATCGGCGCTGGCCTTTCCCGATATCATGTCGAACAAGGTGCAGCTGATCTTCGACAATCTGCCCTCGGCACTGGAACAGTCGCGCGGCGGCACCGTGCGCGCCCTTGGCGTGACGTCGCCGCAACGCTGGCCCGGCGTGCCCGATGTTCCCGCCATCGCCGAGACCGTGCCGGGATTCGAATCGGTCGGCTTCTACGGCATCTCGGCACCGAAGGGCACACCTCCCGAGATCGTCGAGATCCTGAACAAGGCGGTCGGCGAGGCGCTGCGGGATCCCAAGCTGGTCGCCAAGCTCAGCGAAATCGGCGGCATCGCCAAGCCCATGACCCCGGCCCAATTCGGCCAGCTGATCGCCGATGAGACCGAGAAATGGCGCAAGGTGGTGGAATTTGCCGGCGTTTCCGTGGATTGAACGGCGGACCGGGATCGGCCGCCCTTTCGGGCGGAAACGCACCATTGCCGGATCGCGGGCGCCAAGGTAAGGGGTCGGAAGCACCGCCGGCCGCAACAGCGGCCGTTCGCGGCGGGGCCTGTAGCTCAATGGTTAGAGCCGGCCGCTCATAACGGTCTGGTTGGGGGTTCGAGTCCCTCCGGGCCCACCACTGCTTTACGCTGTCCGCGCCGAAGCTCTGTCCACGCGAGCTCCAGCCCGGCATCGCGAAAGAATATCGAAAACAACCCCATGCAAAGTAGCCGGGAGAGCGCTGGCGGGCTATTTCGACCGCCCACCGAGCGGTCAATAAAGCACTGGCATGGTGTCGTTGGTCGAAGTCAGCGCCGCCGGCCAGCCTCCCTCGGCATCTGCCGTCAATGTTCGATCCGCACGGTCATGCCCGGTTCGAGCGCTGCCACCTGTCCCTGCGGGTCAAGGCGCAGGCGCAGCGTATTGCGGTCGTGATCGCCAATGACCCGCTCGGCTTGCCAAGTCGCGAAGGTCCCGAGCGGTTGCAGCTGGGTGACGACGGCTTTGCTCGTGGCATCGGCGCCGTTCCGCAGCACATTCACGGTCTTTCCTATCGCAAGGCCGCCCAGACGGTCTTCGCGCACGTTGAACGACAGCCATTGGCCGCCATCCGCTTCGACCATCAGGATCGGCTGGCCCGGACGGACGTTCTCGCCCAGTTCGGCGGCGATGACACTGACGACACCGTCGACCGGCGCTCGCAAGGTCATCTTGTCGAGGCGGCGCTCCAGCACTGCGACCGCGGCGGCAGCGGCCTGCACCTGCGCGTCGGAGATCGCACGCTCCTCGCGCGTCGGGCCCGCAACGGCCGCATCGTAATTCGCCTGCGCCGCCGCCACGTCGGCGCCTGCGCTGGCAAAGTCGTTGGTGGCCTGGTCTAGAGCCTGCTGGGACTCGAAATCCTGCCTTGCCAGCGTGCTCGTCCTGGTAAGCTGGGCCTGCACATAGGCGAGGCGGGCGTCGGCCTTGGCGATGGCGGCCTGCAGCGAATCGAGCTGTTCGCGGCGGACGCCGGCATAGATGTTGTTGCGGTTCGCAGTGACCGAGGCCAGTGCCGCGCGCGCCTGGTCCACCTGCGCCGTCAGCTCCACCGCCGAGAGTTTGGCCAGGACATCGCCAGCGTGTACATGGTCGCCTTTCCGCACCGCAATCGATACGAGCTGGCCGTTCACTTCCGGCTCGACCCTGACCTCCGTCGATCGCACGACCCCGATGATCTCGGTCGGTGCTTCGGGACTTCGCGCGAAATGGATCACCGCACCGCCAACAAGCACGACTGCAATCGCAATGATCGCGGCACGACTAGCCCTGCGCATGTCGCCGTCCTCTCCTGATCGCAAACGCCGAGATCACCGCGAGAATGAAATAGCCGATGGCCAGGCACCACAGCCCGATCCAGTCATGCGCGACGTCCCAGATGCTGGCCCCGAGCTGATTGATACGCACCAGGCCATCGATCGCCGAATCGGCGGGAAAAAGCCGGCCGAAGGCCAGCGCAATGTCGGGGATTGCTTCGCGAGGCCACGCGAAGCCGGCCATGAAGAACTGCGGCAGGCTCGTCGCCAGGAGCACGATGGTCGCGTTCTCCGGCCGCGTGAACCAGGCGCCGACTGCCTGGCCCATGAAGCTGGTCGCCAGCAGGAACAACGCGGCGAGCGCGAACAGTTGCGGCAACTGCCCGAGCGTCGAAAAACCATAGAGGCGCGGCAGCACGATCAGATAGAGCGCGAGTGCCGGCAGGTAGATGGTCGTATGGGCGACGCCGCGGCCGAGCACACCGGCGAATCCGCCGCGGCCCTTTGCGACCGCCGCTCTGGTCAGCATCGCCGCACCGATCAGAAGGGTCTGCTGCAGGATCAGGATGAATGCGGCCGGAACGACGTAGCTCGCATAGCCGCCGACGGGATTGAAGATCGGCTGCAACAGAATGTCTGCCGGACTCATGCTCGCCAACTTCGCCTTGACCAGGCTTCCGTCGGAGCGGGCGCCGCGCGACACAAGCTCGGAAGTCAATGCGCCGATCGCGGTGGCGACGCCGCCGGCGGTCGATCTGTATACGAACAGATAGGTGGCATCGGCATAGATCGGGATGTGGGCCGTGATGCCCTTGAGCACGTCACGCTCGGTGCCGGGCGGGATATCGACGGCGGCGAAGGCCTCGCCGTGGTCGATCGCCGCACGAGCCTCGGCGAGGGTTCGGGCGCGAACCGTCACGCTCAATGCGCCGCTCGCGTCCAGCGTCTCGACGATCTGGCGGCTGAGCTCGGTCAGATCATTGTCGACGACCGCAATGGGGACCTTGCGCAGGATCTGGTTCAGATAAGGCTGGGGATAATAGATGCCGTAGATCAGCGGAGCGAGGAACAGAACGCTGAAGGCGCTCCGCGCTCCCAGGACACGCCGCCACTCCGCCATGAAGGCGCCGCCGATGCCGCGCGGTGTCGGGTCGCTCGCGCCGCGCTCGGCAGGCCGAGGCCTTTCGAACCAGCCCCTGCGGGTCAGGCTCGCCATGCGCAGCCATGCGAGAACGGCAAAAAGCAGCGCCAGCCCCGCGAGCGCCGCAAAGGCAACCGCGGAATCGGAGACCGGCAATCCCCGCGCCGCTTGTCCGAGCAACACGGCCATGTACCAGCGCAGCGGCAGGACCGCGCTCCAGACATGGGCGAACGTGTTCATGCCGAGCGTAGGAAAGCCGACACCTGCATAACCGAACGCCGGAGAGGCAATCAGGCCCGCAAGTCCCAGTCCCGTTGCGAGGTCGCCGACCAGCAGCGGCAGCAGGGCGCCGAGCGACAGGTGGGCGACGATCAGGAGGCAGCCGGCAGCGATCATCAGCGGCACGTCCCCCTTGAACGGGATCTGCAGTGCGCCCTCCAGCACGAACGGTTCGGCCAACATGATCACCACGAAGATGCCGAACAGCGGCGCGAGCTTGCCGATCAGCGCAACGACGGGATCGCCGCCCGCGCTTTCCAGCCATGCCCGCGCATCCCGACGGCCGAATTCCGACCCGACCGAGTAGACCGCGGCCAAGGTGATCACGACGTGGATGATGGTCGGCAGCAGCGCGCGGAGCAGGAACTGCGCGTAGTTCTTCTGCGGATTGACCAGCGCGATGGTCTCCGCAGTCATCGTTCCGATGGACGCCGGCGCAGGCGCGGCGCGGCGGGCAGGGGCGGCCACGGCCGCCGCCGCCGACAGCGCATCGCTCAGACCCGAGGACGCGATGCCGGACGCCGTGAGAAATTGCTGATTGTAGAAACCAACGACCTGCGGCCGACTTCCGGCCTCGAGGTCGCGCTCGAAATCGGGCGGGACATGGATCGCCGCGATTGCCTTGCCGGAGCGAATATCCTGCACCGCCGTCGAGAGCGTGCCTGCGCGGTCGGCAATCTGCAGGCTCGGGGAGGCTGCGACATATTCCGCGAGCGCACGCGACGCATTCGACCGGTCCTCGTCGACGATTGTCACGCCAAGTCCGCGGATGACGGGATGGCTGAAGACGGTCGTGAGCACGATGAACGCGAAAAACGGAACGCCGAAGATCAGGAGCAGTGCCACGCGGTCGCGCAACAGCCAGCGGCACTCGCGCCGTGCGACCAGCCAGAATCCGGGCCTGGATACCGTCATCGTCGTGACCGCCAGTCGAGGTAGGCGCTCATTCCCGGCCGGAGCTCCGGCACCGGCTGAACCGGGTAGGCTCGAATTGAAAACGTCCGTAGATCGAAATCGCCCGAGGCGCGGGTCGCTCGCCAGCTCGCATATTCGCCCTTGGTCGCAATCAGCTTGACTTCGACCGTGACGAGCCGGTCATCGAGCGCAGGAATGTGCACGTCGAACCGGTCGCCGACCTTCAGTCCCTTCACCAGGTCCTCGCGCAGATCAAAGTGAATCCAGACATCGGCGAGGTCGATCAAGGTAACGAGCGGGACGCCGGGTGATACGTATTCGCCCGGCTCCACATTGCGCTGGTAGACCTGCGATGCGACGGGGGCATAGACAACGAGTTGATCGATGATCGATCGAACGCTCTGGATGTCGGCATCGGCCTTCCCGACATTGGTCTTGGCAATCGCCCGTTCTTCCTTGGTGTAGCCATTGACGGCCTGCTGGTAGGCGGAGGTTGCCTGATCGACCGCCCGCTCGGTTTCGTGCAGGGTGTCGGTCACCTGATCGAGGCGGGCTTGCGGTGCGTTGCCCTGTTCGGTCAGAGTATGGGTGCGATCGAACGTTTTCTGCGCCAGCACCAGTGCGGCTTGCGCGCGCTCCATTTCCGCTTTCCGCGCGGCAATGGTCTCCACCCTTGTTCCGACGAGGACGTTGGCGAGCTGGGCGTCCGCTACGGCCTTGGCGGCCTTCATCTGCTCGAGCTTGGCCACGGTCTCGGGATTGTCGATACGCACCAGGACCGCGCTTGCCGGGACGTTCTGGCCGCGTTCGACGGGAATCTCCTTGACTCGTCCGTCGACACGCGCGGCGATGTCGAACCGCGTCGCATCCGCCTCGCCCTGCACCAGCAGCGGTTCGGGGCGCAGCAGATAGAACAGGGAAAGCCCGATGATGCCGATCGTGACGACCGCCACGATGATGACAGCCGTCGGTGTCGCAGCGGGCTTGCTCTGCCGCTTCCCGTTTGCTGCCCCGGCCGGGGCTTGAGTATCCGCACCACAGCTCGATGCTTCCATGCCCTTTTCCCTTTGGTCCATCATCGAATGATGTCGATTGCGCCCTGACGTCAGTCGAAGCTTATCTCGACGACTTTTCCCCGGAAAACGCGGTAAACGACGGCAGTATAGCCGATTGTCAGCGGCAGCACGAAGAGCCCGGCGCCCCAGAACATGAAATCCAGGCTCGAGCTCGGCGAAGCGGCCTGGTCGATGGTCACGGAGAAGGGGATCATGAACGGCCAGAACGAAATTGCCAGCGTGGCGAACGCCGTCACGAAGATCAGCGCGATCATGCGGAACGGCAGCAGGTCCTGCTTGTCCTTTATCCCCCTGAGCAAGGAGAAAGCTGCGTAGACACCCAAGAGCGGAAAGACCAGCAGATAGGGACGTTCCAGCCAGCGGCCCATGATCTGGAAGTGCATCGCCAGGGCATAGACAAAGGCGACGACCAGGAAAGCCAGCACCGCCGCCGTCAGGAAGGCCAGGTAACCATAGGCGCGGTCGCGCAGCGGCCCGTCGCACTTCCTGACCAGCCAACCGGCGCCCAGCAGCGCGTAGCCCAACGTCAGGCCAGCGCCGCACAGCAGGGCGAATGGACTGTACCAGCCGAAGGTACCGCCGACGTAGTGTCCGTCCTGGACAGGCAAACCTCTGGCCAGGGCGCCGACGGTCATTCCCTGCACGAACGAGACGACGATCGACCCGCCGGCGAAGCCGACATCCCAGAGCCAGCGGAAGCCGATTTTCGCCTTGAAGCGAAATTCGAACGCGACGCCGCGGAAGATCAGTGCCCCGAGCATCACGACCAGAGGCAGATAAAAGGCCGACAGCAGGGTGGCGTAAACGAGTGGGAAGGCGCCAAACAAGATCGTCCCCGTTAGAACCAGCCAGGTCTCGTTGCCGTCCCATACCGGAGAAATGGCAGCAAGCATTCTGCGACGGTCAGCTTCGTCCTTCGCGAAGGCAAAGAGCACGCCGACCCCGAGATCGAAACCGTCCAGCAACACGTACAAGAGCGTCGTCGAGGCGAGCACCGCTGTCCAAAACATGATCATATCCAGCCCTCCGCATTGCGAGTTTCCACCTGGACCGCCGGCGCCTCGCCAGGAATGGCCAGCGGCCGCTTCGGATTGATCGGGATCTCAGACTTGGTATCCGATGGGCCAGCCTTGAGGAGCCGATAGATGTAGAGCGTCCCGAAGCTGAAGATCGTCAGGTACACCAGAGCGAAGAACGCCAGCGACGCAATGGTCGCATTCACGGTCAGCGTCGGCGTGACGGCATCCGACGTGCGCAGTAGTCCATAGACGCTCCATGGCTGACGTCCGACTTCGGCTGTGAACCATCCGGTCAGGGTGGCCACGAAGGGTAGCGGAAAACTGAGAAAGGTCGACCACAGCAGCAGGTTTTGCCATTTGCCTCCATCGGTGAGCAGGTAGAGCGACCCCGCCCAGGCGACGAGCAGCATGAGCAGGCCGCAGCCAACCATCAGCCTGAATGCGAAAAACGGAATCTGGATCGGCGGGCGCTCGGACTTTGGAAAGTCAGTCAGGCCCACTTCCTTCGAATCGAGGCGCATGGTCGCGACTAGGCTGCCGAGATAGGGGATGCGAAATTCGAGACGGTTGCGTTCGTGGTCGGGGTCGGGAATCGCAAAGAGGACCTCGGCGGCTGACTGCTCGTCATGCCACCTCGCTTCGATGGCGGCGAATTTCGCGGGTTGCTTGTCGTGCACGTATTCGCCGTTCAGATGCCCAAACACGAACTGTATCGGCAACAGTACTGCCGCAAAACATAGGCCCATCTGGAGCATCAGGCGGCCTTCGAGCGCGAACTTGTTGTTCAGGCGATACCAGGCGCCGGTGGCCGCCACGCAGAAGGCGCCCGTAATGTACGCAGCCAGCAGCATGTGTGGAAATCGTGCCCAGACCACCGAGTTGAAAATGATCGCGGTCCAATCGGTTGGGACGAACGTTCCATGTTCGATCGCATACCCCACGGGCACCTGCATCCAACTGTTGTTGACCATGATCCAGAACGCGCTGAAGGTCGTTCCGAGCGCGACCATCAGCGTCGATAGGAAGTAGAAGGCCGGCGCGACGCGATCGCGTCCGAAAATCAATACGCCGAAGAAGGACGCCTCGAGCGCAAACGCCGTGAAACTTTCATAGCTGAGCAGCGGCCCCTGTATCGGACCGGTCGCCTCGGAGAGACGACTCCAGTTGGTTCCGAACTCGAAGGCGAGAACGATGCCCGATACCACGCCCAAGCCGAATGCCACGCTGAATATCCTGAGCCAGAATTCGAACAGTCGCCGGAACACGGGCCGCAGCGTGACGAGGTACAGACACTCGAGCACGGCAAGCCAAGCAGCAAGGCCGATCGTGAACGAGGGAAATATGATGTGGAACGAGACGGTGAACGCAAATTGAAGACGCGAGAGGAAGAGCGCAGTCCAAGTCATGGCTAAACTCCCTGCTGATCAAGATCCAAGGTTGGCCCAAGCAAGATCAATGCGATCGGCGGCTCGGCCGCCGAGCACCTTTGCAAACCGCGCAGTCCCGCGATCCGACAGATTCGACCTAGTCAGACGAAATTCTCTTTCGCCATCTCCCACACTTCTCCGCTGCGTCCGTGCAGGACCGCGCGAACGGTGTACAACGCCATCCCCTTGGCCGCGTCGAATTCGATCGTCGGCGGCATCACCAGTTGCATCGGCGCAACCTTGACATTGAGCAGCGCGGGTCCAGGCTGGGCGAGCCAGTCTTGCACCGCTTGTTCCAGCTCGCCGGCCTTGGAAACGGTGCGACCCCACAAGCCCATGGCCTCGGCCACCTTGCCGAAATCCGGATTTTTCAGGTCGGTGAAGGTGGGCAGCAGGCCTTCCGTCTTTTGCTCGATCTCGACGAAGCCCAGCTTTCCATTGTCGTACACGACGATCTTGATCGGGAGGTTCTCCTGGAGCGTGGTCATCAGCTCGCCGAAAAGCATCGCGATTCCGCCATCGCCGCACATCGCAATGACCTGACGCCCCGGTTGCGCGGCTTGCAGTCCAAGCGCCGACGACAAGGCCGTCGCCATGGTCCCATGGAGCAGGCTTCCGAACGTTCGCCGCTTGCCGTTCACTTTGACCAACTGGTGTAACCAGACGACGGGCGTGCCGTCATCGCCCGTGAACAAAGCATTCCCGTCGGCATGGTGATCGATAATGGTGGTGAGATAGTTGCCGGGGATGACGTCTCCGCGGAGCGGCCTGGCGGCCGCATAGCGCCCCGCCATCATGTCCTTGTAGCGAGCCACGCTCTCATCGTGGAACGAAGAATCGGTTTTCTGATAAAGCCGAGGGAGCAAGGCCGCAAGCGTCGCCTTGACGCTTCCGATCGCCCCGATGGTGACCGGATGACGCCGACCAAGGTGGGTGGGCTCAATGTCAATCTGAATGGTCTTCGCTTTCTCGGGATAAAACTGACGCCAGGCGAAATCGGCACCAAGTTGCAGCAGAACATCGCAATGGAGCACCGCGCGATAGCCCGCTTCTCCCCCGATCAGGCCGGTCATTCCGACGTTGTGCGGGTTGTCGTACTCGATGAAATCCTTTCCCCGCGTGGTATGGGCGACGGGCGCCATCAGCTTCTGCGCCGTCGCGAGGATCTCGTCGTGAGCGTCCTGACTGCCCGACCCAGCGTAAATCGCGACCCTTTTCCCGGAATTCAGGATGGCCGCGATCCGATCGAGCTCCTCCTGGCTCGGCACCGTGGCTGGCCTGCTGACATGGACGCGATAGGGCACGTCGTCGTCGATCCTGGCCTTCGACACGTCGACGGGAACGATCAGAACGGCCACTCCGCGCTTGGCGATTGCGGCCTGACAGGCGATCACCGTCTTCCGCCGCGCCTGCTCCGGCGTGTAGACCATGTCGCAGTAGACGCTGCAGCCACGGTAGACGTCCTTGAAATCGACTTCCTGGATGAAATCGAAGCCGAGCTCGCTACGCAGCACCTGGCTCGCGATCAAGATCACTGGCGAACGATTGCGATGACATTCGAAGAGCCCGTTGACGAAGTGGAGGCTGCCTGGGCCGCAACTTCCTGCGACCGCGGTGAGTCCTCCAGTCAACAGCGCCTCCGCTCCCGCGGCAAACGCGCCGGCTTCCTCGTGCCGCATGTGCACGAATCGGATGTCGCTGTTCTGAATGCTGTGCGCGATGTCATTCAAGGTGTCGCCAACCACGCCGTAGCACCTTTTCACGCCGGCGGACTGCAATGTCTCGACGATAGCATCTGCAACTTTGGTAGCCATTTCCGCTCTCCCATTTTGCCGGCATCGATATTCGGCGGCTGTCTGTGTGGTGTGCACGACGCTGCCTTTGACATCCGTCGTTGCAACCCATTCAAGCGGGGTTCATCCAAGACCGTAAGTCGCACGAAGGTGCTCATCCCGGCATGAATTGGTTTCCGGATTATCAAACCAAGGTTTGCCCTCGCTCTCGAGATCGTGATGGAATGACACCCGGGCCATGGTCGCTCTCGGGGAACGCGACTCAAGCTCGATCTGGCGTTCTCCCGCTGCCTCCGGTATGGTCGGGCAATCCTCGGCAACCTCGACCACAAAATCGCGCATGACTGCAGAGCCCGCCCCCTTGATCTTGGTGGTAGACGATGACGCAGATATCAGGGAGGCACTTGCCGGCCTCTTCAGATCGATCGGCAACCGGATCGTATCATTCGAGTCAGCGCAGCATTTGTTGGCAGCAGGGATTCCTGCGGAAGCGAATTGCATGATCCTCGACGTCCGCCTGCCCGGCACCAGCGGCCTGGACCTGCAGGACATGTTGACGAGACTGGACGTTCGAATCCCCGTCATCCTGATGACCGGCTACGGCGACGTCCCGATGACGGTGCGAGGGATGAAGGCGGGCGCTCTCGACTTCCTGACCAAGCCGTTTCGCGAGCAAGAGATGCTGGATGCGGTGGCTGCGGCTGTCAACCTCGATCGCAGACAACGGGAAGCCGCACGGAAGCGAAACGAGGTCGTGCAGCGCTTCGCCAGGTTGACGCCGCGAGAGAAGCAGATTTTCGAAATGGTTTCCGCCGGCTCCTTGAACAAGAACGTGGCGGCGGACCTCGGACTGAGCGAGATCACCGTGAAGATCCACCGCGGCCGGGTGATGAAGAAGATGGCCGCACGCTCGATCGCCGATCTGGTGAGGATGGCCGAGCTGATCGCTCCGCGATCGGGGGAGGCGATGTAACACCATCGTATGACTTATGGCACTGGAGGACCTGCTGCACTGTTTCGAGGCGTCGGATCGTCCTGCATCACCCTTGAGGATGGCAGAATTGACCATCGGCAAGATCATATCGGTCATCGACGACGACGAGAACGTCCGGATCGCCATCGAAGCGCTGATCCGTTCGCTCGGGCATACCACCCGTGGGTTCGAATCGGCCCAGCAGTTCCTCGAGTCCGACGCAGCCTCATCGTCGGCCTGCCTGATCACTGACGTTCAGATGGCCGGCCTGAGCGGCGTCGAACTCCAGTCGAAGCTCGTCTCCGAAGGCAGGGCGCCTCCGGTGATCTTCATCACGGCGTTTCCAAGCGAGCGGATTGAAGCCCAGGCACGATCGCTCGGTGCAATCGGCTTTCTGAGCAAACCGTTCGACGCCCAGGTGCTCGTGCAATGCATCCAGCAAGCCTTGAGCCGCACGGGTCCCGGCTGATGGGTATGTCGCCTGCAACAAATGGATGATCGTTGTGAAGCAGATCACGGATCAGGTGGAATTCCTGCGACGCGGCGGCGGCTTCAACGTCTACAGAATGCGAGACGGTGAGACGGCACGTACCCGCCTGTTGCTGATGGGGGATTCCGACGATCCGGGCGCCGTGCAGCGGCTAAACCAGGAGTTCGCGCTGACCCGGGATCTCGACTCCGATGCCGTGATCCGGCCACGCGAAGTGGTATCCGCCCGTGGCCAGACCGCCCTGCTCATCGACGACCTCGATGCGCGCCCGCTGTCCGAGCTGCTGGCGCAACCGATCACCGTAGCTACGGCGATGCGAAGGGCGATCGGACTGGCGCGGGCGCTCGGACACGTTCACGAACGCGGCCTGGTCCATCGCAATCTTCGCCCGGATACCATCTGGGTCGACCACGCCGACCGGGTCTGGCTGACCGGATTAGGCGGTGCGTCGCAGTCACGCCGGGAGCGCCCTGACCTCGTGGGACACGACACGCCCACCGGCTCGCCGATCTACATGTCTCCGGAGCAAACCGGCCGGGTCAACCGCTCGGTCGACACCCGAAGCGATCTCTATGTGCTCGGCATCATCCTCTATCAGATGCTCGCCGGCGGCAGCCTGCCGTTCCTGGCCGGCAGTCCGAGCCATTGGATACATTACCACATCGCGCGCAAGCCGAACCCGCTGCCCGACGCCCGTCCCGAGACCGCCGCGATCGAGCGACTCGTCTTCCGGCTATTGGCGAAATCCGCCGACGACCGCTATCAGACCGCCGCCGGCGTCGAGCGCGACCTGCGGAACTGTCTGGACGCGTGGGAAACCTACGGAACCACGGCGGGCGTACGACTGACTGTGCATGACACCGCCGGCATCGTCCGCATGCCGGAGAAGCTGTACGGGCGCGAAGCCGAAATCAACGCCATCCTCTCGGCATATCACCGCGTGGCATCGACGGGCGCCACCGAATGGCTGTTCATCTCGGGATATTCGGGGGCCGGAAAATCATCGGTCGTCAACGAGCTGCGCAAGTCGCTGACGCCGACCAACGGCCGGTTCATCTCGGGCAAGTTCGATCAATACAAGCGTGATATTCCTTTCGCGACGCTGGCGCAGGCGTTTCAGTCGCTCGTGCGCCAGATTCTCGGGCAAGGCAACGACGATCTGGCGGGGTGGCGAACGACGCTCCAAGAAGCCGTCCGCGAACACGGCGAACTGATGGTCAATCTGATCCCCGACCTCGCGCTCGTGATCGGCGATCAGCCACCGCTTCCGGATCTGCCGCCGCAGGAGAGCCGAAGCCTGTTTCAAGCCGTGCTTGGACGTTTTCTCTGCGCGATCGCGCGGCCCGAGCATCCTCTTGTGCTGTTTCTCGATGATCTGCAATGGCTGGACGAGGCGACGTCGGAATTCCTGTTACGATTGGCGAACGAGATCGACACCAGCCATCTTCTCGTGATCGGCGCCTATCGCGACAACGAAGTCGATGCCGCGCATCCGCTTGCGCGTACGCTGGAGAACATTCGGCACAGCGGGCCGTCCGTCAAGACGATACATCTGCCACCGCTCGGATCGCAGGAAGTCCAGGCGCTGGTAGCCGGTGTGCTGCGCAGCGACCCCGAGCGCGTCGCGCCGCTCGCAGCATTGATTTACCGAAAGACCGGCGGAAACCCGTTCTTCGCAATTCAGTTCTTCTCCTCTCTGCTCCACGAGCAACTCGTCAGCTTTCACGCGCTGCATCAGGAGTGGACCTGGAACATCGAGCTGATCGACGGCAAGGGCTTTACCGACAACGTCGTGGACCTGATGGCCCGCAAGCTCGAGGCGCTGCCGCCGCGCACGCGGGATGTTCTGCAATACTGCTCTTGCCTGGGGATGACTGCAGACGCGGATTTGCTCGCGCAATTATGCGGCCTCGCGGCCGACGACGTGCATGAGGCATTGCAGGAGCTCGTCGCCAACGAGTTGCTGCTGCGGACCAGCAACGAATATCGTTTCGTTCATGACCGCGTTCGCGAGGCGGCCTACGGGCTGATCGACGCTTCCGACCTGCCTAGCCGGCATCTGAGGATCGCTCGACATCTCGCCAATACCGCGCCGGCCTCCTCCGACGCTCTGTTCCGGGTCGTGAGCCATTACAATCTCGGCGTAGCCCTGATCTCGTCCGACTCCGAGAGGGCTGCCGCTGCAGGCTATAATCGCGACGCCGGCCGCGCCGCGAAGAAGGCGATCGCTTACGGCTCGGCGCGGATCTACCTCACGACGGCGCTGTCATTGCTCGGCCAGGATCGATGGGACCGGCAGCAGGATCTTGCGTTCGACGTCGAATACCAGCTCGCTGAATGTGAATTCCTGACCGGTGCGCTGACGGAAGCGGAAGCGCGGCTGCAACGCCTGGCGACCAAGGCTTCCGACGCGATCACGACTGCCGCCGTCGTGGCGTTGCAGATTACCCTGTACACGGCGATGGATCGCAGCGACCGCGCCATCGGAACCTGCCTCGGTTATCTGAACGATGCCGGCATCGTCTGGTCGCCGCATCCGGACCGAGCGGAAGCCCGCGCCGAATATGAGATCTTGAGGCGACGCCTCGATAGCCGCTCGATCGAGTCCCTGATCGATCTGCCACCGCTGGTCGATCGATCCCGATCGACCATCTTTTCGGTGATGATCTCGGCGCTGGCGCCGGCGTTTTTCACCGATCTCAATCTGGTCTGCCTGCTGCTGTGCCGGATGGTCAATCTCAGCGTTCAGCACGGCAATTGCGGCGCCTCCGCCCTCGCCTACGCTTATCTCGGGATGGTGGTCGGTCCCTGCTTCGGCGACTACGGCACAGCACTCCGCTACGGTGATCTCGGCCTCCGCCTGGTCGAAACTCCTGGTTTCGGCCGGTACAAGGCCCGCGTGTATCTCACCTACGGCGCGCATGTGCTGCCCTGGGCCCGCCCGCTGCACGAGGCCCAGCCGTATCTGCGCCGGGCGTTCGAGGAATCCAACGAGACCGGCGATCTCACCTATGCCGGCTTTTCCTCCTGCACGCTGATTACCAATCGGTTGTCTGCGGGAGACCCGCTGGACGAAGTCGAAATCGAGGCCGCGGCCCGGCTGTCGCTGATGCAGCGGGCGAAATTCGGCCTCATCATCCATATCATTACCACCCAACTGCAGCTGATCAGGTCGCTTCGCGGCGAGACCATCGCCTTCGGGTCCTTGAACTCATCCGGATTTGACGAGGACGCGTTCGAGCGGCAGCTCTCGACGAACCGCAGCCTGGACATCGCTGCCTGCTGGTTCTGGATCCGCAAGATGCAGGCGCGGTACTTCGCGGGCGACCACGAGGACGCCTTCGTCGCACTTCGCAAGGCGGAGCCATTGCTCTGGACGACGGTCGGCCATCATGAGTACTCGATCTTTCATTTCTATGTCGGGTTGATCAGTGCGGCCAAGGCCTTTTCCGCGACGTCACCGCCGGAGCGCGTCGAGTTCGAGGAAAGACTCGCAGCGGCACACAGGGAAATGGCCGGCTGGCAAGTTCACAATCCCGGGAACTACAGCGGCGCAGCGGCGCTGCTGGCAGCCGAGATGGCGCGCCTCCAGGGGCGTTCCTTCGACGCCCTGCAGCTTTACCAACAGGCCATATCGCTGTCACGGCGCGGGCGGGTCTCGCAGGTCGAAGCCATCGCCCACGAACTTGCAGCCGACTTCTACCGCCATCACGGCCTCGAGACGGCCTATCAGGCGCACCTGATCAAGGCACGTGACTGCTACCAACAATGGGGCGCCTTTGGCAAGGTCGCCCATATCGAGCGGCTTCACCCCGATCTGGCTGCGAGCTTTCCGGCCGCAGCGCAGGTGCCTGCCAGCATTGCCGAAAGCTTCGATCTGGCCGCGGTGGTGAGAACCTCGGAGGCCGTCTCCAATGAATCCGGCGTACCGCGGCTGATGGAAACGCTGATGACGCTCGTGGTCGAGCATGCCGGTGCACAACGCGGCCTATTGATCTTGCCACAAGCAGACGATCTTTCGATCCGCGCCGAGGCACGAACGACGCAGACCGGCATCGAGGTGGCGCTCCGCGACGATATCGTCTCAGTCGAGGATTCGCCGACCTCGATCGTGAACATGGTCGCCCGCACCGGCGAGGCGATTACGATCGATGATGCCCAGGCGAGCCCGTTCAGCGCGGATCCCTACATCGTCAGGGCGCGCTCGCGCTCCGTCTTGTGCCTGCCGTTGATGAAGCGCGCCAAGCTGATCGGGATCATCTTTCTCGAGAACGATCTCGTACCCGGCGTCTTCACGCCTGTGAAGCTATCGATGTTGAAACTGCTCTCGTCGCAGGCCGCGATGTCGCTGAAGACCGCTTTCCTGGAAGAAAAGGACGCGCTGGTCGAGGCGCTCCAAAAGTCACAGTCCGAGCTGATGCGAATGTCGCGGCTCACGGCCATTGGCGAGCTGGTGATCTCGATCGCGCACGAGATCAATCAGCCGTTGACGGCCATCATCACCAATGCCGACGTCTGTCAGCGCTGGCTCAACAGCGAGCAGCCGTCGACCGCCGAAGCCAAGGACGCCGCGCGGCGCGTCGTCGAAAACGGCCGACGCGCTGCGGACGTCGTCAAGACCATCCGAGGACTTGCCGTCAAGTCGGCACCGAAGATGTCGCCGGTGGACATCAACGAGATCGCCAGCGAGATGTTGTCGATCATCCGGAGCGAGCTACGCCACCACAATATCGATCTCGAGACCAGGCTGGCGGACGGCAACACCACCGTGTTTGGCAACAAGGTGCAACTCCAGCAGGTACTGCTAAACCTGACGATGAATGCGATCGAATCGATGGCGGCGACCGAGGGACGTCGGAAGCTGATCGTCGCCTGCGGGCCGGGAGACTCGAACAGCATTCTCGTCAGTGTCACCGACAACGGCCTTGGCTTCGACGAGGAGCGGATCGATCAGCTGTTCGAGGCGCTGGTCACCACCAAGCCGCAGGGCATGGGCATGGGACTGTCGATCAGCAAGTCGATCGTCGAGGCGCATGGTGGCCGGTTGTGGGCCAATTCCGTCAAACCCCACGGCGCATCGTTTCACTTCTCCATTCCATGCCTCTCCGGGTAGGCACCTTGCACCGATGAGGCGCGCTGGACAGGCACGATGCCGGGCCCACCAGTCAAAATCAGATCCTTACCAAATCCAATTTCGGAGGTGCCCTCCAGAAGTGCCACCATACCTGAGCGGTTTGCCAACTAACGCTCGACGTTCTGGTGCGAGGTCGCACTCGCTGATGCTTGGACAAGTACCCCGGAAGCGTCCTTGGTGACGCCGCAGTTCATGCCGTTACGGTCTCCGGGCCGCCGCGAAGACGTCGCGTGCAGATGTCGTACCCGCGACGTGCTCCGTACCCTCGACTCCGAGATCCATCCATCCGGCGTTCACGGCCTCAAACATTTCTTCAGCAGGTCCGGTGTGGCCCTTGGGAATGCCGAATTGCTCGAACGCTTCCGCCCACCCTGCGCGCGGGACTGCAGAGGCTTTCACGTCGAGCTTCAGGACTTCACCCAATTGCTTCGCGACCTGGTCCGCGCTGACCATCGAACCAAGCTCGATGACGCGATGCCCTGGCCAGGATGGCCCGGTCAAAAGGGTTGCGACCTCCGCGCCGATGTCGTTGGTCGCGACCATGGTCGATTTGCGGTTTGTCGGATTATAGTAGACCGGCAGCATTCCGCCTTGGGCGACGTGCAAGCCGTAAAGGAAGTTTTCAAAGAATCCGCCTGCGCGCACGAAGGCGACCGGAGATATCAGGTTGCGAAAGCCTTGCTCCAGAAGCGACAGCGCCGTGATCATCCCGAGCCCGCTGGCTCTGTTCGCACCCATCGACGAGAGCGCTACCACTCGCGGCGGCGCTGACTTGGTGAGCGCCTCGACATAGTTCGCAATCACGCCCTTTGCTTCTTTGTAGTCGGGCGAGGGCGCCCATACAGCCGGCAGCATAACAAACGCACCTTCAACGCCTTTGAGCGCCTGCTCGATGGCTGCCGAGTCATTCCAATCACCGTCAACCAGTTCCACGCCCTGGTTTGCCCAGCTTGACGCCTTCTCGCGATTGCGAACGAGCGCGCGCACGTCCCTGCCCCGCGCCAACAGATGTTCCGCCGTCGCGCCGCCCACTTTTCCCGTGATTCCCATTACTAAAAACATGCGTTTTCTCCTGATCTTGAGGGACAGAGCACTGCCCCGTTGGTTTAGCGGATGAGCGGCAGAATGGCGCGAATCCGGGGATCGCGCGCGTAGAGGCCGCCCCATGTCATCGCGCCCAGCAGCAGGGAAACGAGTTCCGGCGGCGACCCCACCTCACCAATGCGGACATGGGCGCAGATGGCACCTCCCAAAAATCCCGTCACCAGGATCGCGCCGAGGACGGAAGTGACCGGGATGGCGTAAAGCATGGCGCAGGCGAGTATGATCGGACCCACGACACGGGTCAGGTCCATCGCGAACCCGGTTTCGTGCAGCATGCTCGCGATCTGTGCCGGCGCGAAAAGCTGAATGGTGCCGTCTGCCACCATAGCGATAACGACGAATGCGCTCATGATCCGCCCGGCCCACTGGGCGCGATCCAAGCTCAAAGTGTCAGGCTCCTGATGCAGGTTCATCGTTTGGGACATTTGTCATTCTCCGATGGGGGTTCCTAAGTTCGAGACTTATTGTATCCAGCAGGCATGATAAATACCTTGGAATTGAACTCACCGTTCTCTCTGCGGTGAACAATGCCGAGATACGAACATGCAGAATCTCGAACCCATCTTGATTTTCACAACGGTCGCGGAAATGGGGAGCTTCACCCACGCAGCCGATAGTCTGGGCATTCAGAAGGGAAGAGCCTCAACGGCGGTGCGGAAGCTGGAAGAAGATCTCGGTGTCAGGCTTCTGCACCGGACAACGCGCAGCGTGCAGTTGACCGAAGACGGACGGATATTTCATGCACGTGCCCGGGATCTGCTTGCCGACGTTGATGATCTGCACTCGATGTTCGCAGGCGATCGCGTGGCGCTTCGCGGACGTTTGCGGGTTGATCTGCCAAGCGAGCTGGCGCGTACGACTATTGTGCCGGCCTTGCCGGCCTTCATGGCGACTTATCCCGAGTTGGAGCTGGAGATGTCGAGCACGGATCGCCAAGTTGATCTGGTTCAGGAGGGCTTTGACTGCGTATTGCGACTTGGCCCCATCGGGGACGAGACGCTGATTGCCCGCCCGCTGGGCAAGTTGCGCATGGTCAACGCAGCCAGTCCGGCCTACCTGGAGCGGCACGGCGTCCCTCTATCGCTAGAAGATCTCCGGCGCCAGGGACACCAGGCCGTTCATCTTGCAAGGACGCTCGGCGCAAAACCCTTTGGATGGGAATATCCGGACGGCGACAGCTACGCGACGCTTGAGTTGCCAGGTGCGCTGCACGTCAACAGCGTGCAGACCTATGAAGCCGCTGGCGTCGCCGGTCTTGGCCTGATTCAGGCACCCCTGTTGGCGATTGGCCGTTACTTCGAGAGCGGAGCGTTGGTAGAGATTCTACCCGATTTTCAGCACAGGCCGCTCCCGGTGTCCCTGGTCGTAGCGCATCGGCGCAACCTGTCGCGTCGTGTCCGCGCATTCATGAAATGGATCGAAAATCTGCTCGCGCCTTATATATAACACCGAAACGAGGGACTTCGCTCCGGCCAATGCGGGGCCGGCCTCGGCAAGATGGAGCTTGATCCCATTCACCGCCGTGTCGGCGCGCCGTCATCGGCATTGCTTCGTGCCCCGCCATCAACGATCGCGTGGTACGTCGTCGTTATCAGTTCATCGACCTGTGCCGGCGGCGCTTCGCGATGCTCAAGATACGGCTTGATGGCGGCGATTGGAACTCCCGCGAGCACGAAGGCGGCGCGCTGGAGTTGGGCCGGACCTGCGCGACCGAATGCAAGTCGTGCAAAGTTCGACAGGCAGGTCTCGAACCGTTGCGCCTGGTCGCGCACGCCGCGTTTGAGAGCCGCGGGCCAATCGCCCTGCACGAAATCATGACGACTGTAGAGCAACAGTAATCGCGCGTCGTCCAAATGCTGGCGCGCCCAGGCAGGCGTGTGAAGCGCCGCAGCGAGCCCGTCCGCGGCTTCGATGGCCGCGACGAACCCCTCCTGATAGGCCAGCACGGTTTTCAACCACAACTCACCGAGCAGCGCGTCGCGCGAAGGAAAGCGGTGATAGAACGAACCCTTTGGGGCTTTCAGCCGTTGCGTGATGGAATCGACCGTCACCGCACCGGGGCCCCGTTCGCAAGCCAACGCACGAGCCGCGGCGAGAAAGCCCGCATTGTCGAAGAGTGGTCGTCCCATTTCATGTAGACTATTTGGTCTAGACCTAGCAGTCAACAAGTGATATATTGACCACCGTCGAGAGAGGATTTGTCCATGTCACAAACCGAAAACCGGCGCGATGACGGGGAAGTAAGCCAGCTCCTCGGAGGCGCTGCCAAGACGATCGCCCGCGTGCAATATTGCTGGCTGCTGACCGAAGCCGAGTGCGGCGGCGCCAACGCGCGGCCGATGGGGCGCCTGATGCCCGACGCTGACGATCGCGACTGGACTGTCTGCTTCGTCACCGACGGCCGCTCGCGCAAGGCATCCGACATTCGCCGTGCCGGCAAGGTCGGACTCATCTTTCAGCACGACTACGACGATGCTTTCGTTGTGTTGAGCGGCGACGCCGCGCTGATCGAAACCGCCGCCGAGGTCCGCCGGCTCTGGAAGAGCGCCTACAACGCCTATTTTCCCACCGAGGCGGACCGGGAGAACGCAAGTTTCGTGCAGGTCAACGTCCAGCGCATGGAGCTCTGGATTCGCGGTGTCACGCCGGAGCCTTTCGGAAGATCCACGACAGTATTGGAGCGGAGTGCCGAAGGCACTTGGCGTCTGAGTCTCGGAAGTCGGAACGCCGCGTGATCAGGGAGGTTGCGATCGTGACCGCGAAATGGCGTGACACCGCGAAGGCGGCGGCCGCCCGCTTGGCCCCGATCAACCGCATAGCCAGCGCTTTCGAGCACGGCGACCTGAAGCGAGCGCTGACGATTTGTCCCGCACCTTCCTTCATCCCCGAACTGAAGCATCATTGAACCGCCCGATCGAGAACCTCGATCGTGCGCCGATAGAAGCGATCCGCGCGCTCGGGCGTCGGTCCGATACAGACCACGCCGAGCTTGCCGAACTCGGATAGGGCCCCGATGAGGTGAAAGGCGACGCCTTCGCCGGTCGCGGCGTGAAAATGCAGGCCGTTCAAGACGGCGATGTCGACGAGATCGTACGGGGTCAGGCCGCCATAACGCTCCGACTCGAGATTGTCCGATGCATAGTAGCAACGCGGCTGGCCGGCCGGCGTCAGGAATTCCCCGGTCGCGGGATCGTAGCGGCCGTCGGTGAGGAACTGCAGCATGAGGAAGGGGTGCGTGGTGCCGCCCTTTCGCAGGTTGATCTCGATGGCGAAGTGCCGCCATCCGCCGCCCTCCTGCACCGAGATGAAATCTATTCCGAACCGGCCGAGAACGCCCTTGCCGGCAAGCCCCTGCGCCACCTTGGCGCCGCGCTCCTGGATGTCGAGCCGATAGGCCGGGTCGGCGGGAAAGCGACAGCCGAGAAAGATCTGCCCGTTGGCCCCGCCCAGCACCTGGTCGTGGGTTGAGACCGCGTCCACCGCGCCGACCGGATTGATGCGGAACTGCGCCGAGGGCGATCGCTTCACCGCGCCGGGGATGAACTCTTCGACAATCCCGCTCATGGAGGCAAGCTTCTCCTGATAGAGCTCCCAGTTCATGTCGCGCGCCTCGAAGCCAAGGGCCGGCAGGCGATCCTCGATCCAGCGAGCCAGCGATGAATCGGTGGGCGCGCCGGCGAAGTCAAACACCGCGTTGCCTTCGCCTGAGAATCCTTCGTTGAGCTTGACCACCGCCTTGTGCAAGCCGGGCTTGCTGCCCTTCAGTTCCGCCAGGGCCCGGGCGACCTGATGGCCATCGCCGAGGTCTTCGAAGCCGAGCGGCAGGTCGACGTTCGATTCCCGGAAGATTTTGCGCGAGCCGCTCTTGGTGCCCCAGTACGCGAGCGAGGGATCACACCCGTAAATCGGCAGGCCCAGCGCCAGCGCAAGCCTGCGCTCGAGCTCGGTCACCGTGAAGCATGTCATGTGCGCTGACGTCAGATCTCCAATGGCCTCGCGAATTCGCGCGAGCAGGCGCGGCCGCGCCAGGATCTTCCGGGTGAGCGCGACCGCGGATCCGTCGTCGCACGAGATCAGCGTCAGCCGGCGGCGGGCATGCACGCTGGGCACGCCCGGCAACAAATGGAGATAATAATCGATGATGGTTTCTGAGATCGGCGTGCTCGTCACATAGATCACGCGCGTTCGCGGCAGCCGCAGCAGCAGCAACAGACACAGCATTCTCTCTTCGTAATGATGGACGCCCGAGACCTTGGCCATCACCTCTTGATCGAGCGTCAGGCTCGGTATGATGACCACGGTCCGCGGGATTGCGGGGTCTTCGAAGATCTCCGTGAAGGTGCGGGAGAATCCTGCTTGCAGGGCGCGGAATCTAGCGAGTTCTTCGGCCTTGGGCGGCGCGTCGATAAGGCTGGCGGGCGGGGGCAGTTGCGTCTCTGGCAATTTTTCGTCTCTCCCGTCGTCGTTCCGCGAACCGGCCTTAGCCCTCAGTCCGTGCTGCGCCTGCCGTCCCGGCCGATCCGATGCATCAGATAGCCCAGGCAATCCAGCCGCACGGCGTTGGGATCCAGCGTCAGCATCGCCGGAATGGCGCGCTGTGCGAGCCGGATCTCACCGCCGGCATACTCGAAATATTCGCCTTGGGGTGCCTCGGCGCTCTCAGCCAGGAAGACGCCGAGCCGCCTAAGGCCATTGCGGCCCAGCGTTCCGAACAGGGTCCCGCGATCGAGCTCAGAAAAGTTCAGCGCGTCAAGGTCGCCACGCAGGCGGAAATCAGCATCCGTGCCGTCATATGAAAAGCTCGCGTCGGGCGGAACTTTGACAATGGCGAACGTCCGCATCAGGTCGATGTCGCTGTCCGGGATCGGGTGACTCGGAAAATGCGGTAAGGCGAGCGCCGAATTGATCAGCTCAGCGGCATGCGTCACGCCGCTTATCGCACCGGGGCGCCCGCATTCGACAGTGACCGCCGGACAGAGCGTCGCGAAGGCGGCCAATTGCACCCCGCGCGGCTCCTGGAAGAACACGACGGTCCGGCCAAACAGCCGCGCCAGCTGGAGATGGACTTCCTCGAGGCTGTTGACGCAGGCGTAGTGCGGGTTGTTTCCGGTGTTGTTGTGAATATCGATGCTGGCAAACAGCGGTTCGCGCCGCGCGATCTCGACCACGTAGCGCATGAGGCGGGCGGCGGGGGTGTCGGGATGCGGCGTCCCTGGCCATGCGCGATTGAAGTCGTGCTGTTCGGGCAGCGTCCGTAGGTTGGCCTTGGCAGCTGCGATGTTGCCGACAAAGGCGAGCAGCGGCCGAGGCAGCGGCCTGGTGCGGTGTTGCCGCAACACGGTCTGAAGAGCGCGCCACCCGGTATCCTCATTGCCGTGGAGCAGGACGCTCACGAAGACGGCTCCCGGCTGCCGGCCGGGCAGACAAAACAGCGCAGGACCGCGAAGATGCCGCCAGAGGTCGCTGGCAGCGACCTCCAGCAGTTCATCGGGGAAATGGTCGAAGCAATCGAGATCAGGAATTACGCCGGAGCTTCCGCTCGACAAGTTGACTATTGGCATCTGAACCCATCGTTGATGCCGATCGAAAGAAGGCCGGCATGGTCTTTTGGCCCTGCCGGGCTACGGGGATTTTGATCCAGGTCAACGACGTCAGCGGCCGACTGTATCTTTCTATCATTATGACTGCGCAGGCTTCTCAAGCGCCAGGACCCCCGCATCCAGCCTAGCGCGGCCATGCCTGTGCTATGCAGCCAATTCCCGCAGCGCCAGCGCTACGAAGTAGCGCACGCCGATGGGCAATGCCTTATCGTTGAAGTCGTACTTCGGGGTATGCACCGAAGCAAAGGAGCCATCTGCCGCAACGCCGTTGCCGAGGAAGATGTAGTTTCCGGGCCGTTGCTGCAGCATGAAGGCAAAGTCTTCCGAACCCGTCACTGGGGATACTGCGGTATCCACGTGGATCTCGCCAACGATCGAATGGGCGGCGGCAATCGCGGTTGCCGTGCAGTCGGCATCGTTGAACAGGGGCGCAAATATTCGCTCGTATAGCAGTTCGGCCGTACATCCATGGACCGCGGCGATGGCGTTGGCTATTTCGTACAGCCGCCGCTCGAGAAGCGCGCGCACCTTCTCGTCGAAACAGCGAGTGGTGCCGCGGATCACCACCTCCGACGGAATGACGTTTGGCGAGCCCCACGCGCCACCGCCGATATAGCCCACGCTGATGACCGCCGGTTGCAGCGCCGGCACGTTGCGGCTGACGATCGTCTGTGCCGCCATCACGAACTGCGCCTGCGCCACCGTCACGTCGGTCGAGAGATGAGCTGTTGCACCGCCGTGCCCGCCGGTGCCACGAAACGTGACGGTCCAGCTGTCGCCGGCCGCCATCAGCGCGCCAGTGGTGGTACCAAAACGACCGACCGGCATACCCGGCCAATTGTGCAGCCCGTACAATCTCTCCACCGGAAAACGTTCGAGCAGGCCATCTCCGAGCATCGCCAGTCCGCCGCCGAGCCCCTCCTCCGCGGGCTGGAAGATGAACTGGATGGTGCCCGCGAAATCCCGGTGATGCGCCAGGGTGTAGGCCGCCCCGAGCAGAATAGCGGTGTGGCCGTCATGGCCGCAGGCGTGCATTTTTCCCGACACGATGGACGCGTAAGGAAGCCCCGTCGCCTCCTCGATATTGAGCGCGTCCATGTCGGCGCGTAGTCCGATGGAACGGCTTCCTGGACGCGTTCCCTTGAGTGTCGCGACAACACCCGTACGCCCCACGCCGTCCGTCACTTCGAGGCCCCAGCGACGCAGGGTCGATGCCACGATAGCAGCGGTGCGGTGTTCTTCGAAGCCGGTTTCGGGATGCGCATGCAGATCGTGCCGGATCGCGATAAGCTCGGGCTCGATTGCGCCAATGATCGTTTCAATCTGGTCAGTCATGACAATGTCCTCTCGCTTGACGACCCCTAGTCCAGTTCGCCGCCGCGGGTTTCCGGCATGGCGAACATCGCTATGGCGCCGGCAATACTGGCGAGGATCAGGTAATAGGCCGGTGCGAGCGGATCACCGGTCACGCCGATCAGGTAGGTCACCACAAGCTGCGTCGTGCCGCCGAAAACGGTGACGCTAACGGCATAAGTCAGCGAAAGGGCCGCGCTGCGTATCGCGCGTGGAAACAATTCCGAGATCGCAACCAGACTCGGCGCCGCGCTGGTCGCAGTAAGCGCGGCCATCAGCGCCGACATCGTCAGCAAGGTACCGGCACCGGGCTCGCGTATCATCAGCAGGAACGCCGGATAAGCGATCAACACCAAAAGCGCCCGCGGAACGATCATGACGAAGCGTCGGCCAAATCGATCCGAGAGCCAGCCCCCCAGCAGGGAAAATATGAGAACGCAGACACCCACGACCGCGGTCGCGGCGATCGAAAGGCCGGCCGGCAGATGCAGCGTCGTGATGGCGTAGGTCGTCATGTAGTTACTGATGAAATTCGACACCGTTCCGCAAACACCGACCGGTATGGTCAGCAGCAACAGGCCGAGATGCGACGTCAGCAGCCGTCTCAGGACAGCGCCGGTCGACGCCTCCGCGACGCCTGCGGATTCGCCCGCCGTTTCCGGGAGCTTGTTGCGGATATAAAGGCCGACAGGGATGATCAGCAATCCCAGCAGAAACGGAATGCGCCAGCCCCAGATCTGCATCTGCTCAGCCGTCAGGACCAGCGACAGGGCGACGCCGATGGTGCCGGCACAGAGAATCGCCGCACCCTGGCTCGCGAGCTGCCAGCTCCCGAACAGGCCGCGCTTGTCCCCGGGCGCGCTTTCGAGAAGAAAAGCCGTAGACGGACCGACCTCGCCGCCGAGCGCAAAGCCCTGGATCATGCGGCCCACGACAATCAATACCGGCGCCGCCAGACCGATCGTCGCGTAGCCCGGTGTCAAGGCGATCAGCAACATGCCGATGGCCATCAGACCGATGGTCAGGATCATGGCCGGCTTGCGGCCGGCCCGATCCGCATAGGCGCCGATGAAAATGCCCCCCAGAGGCCGCGTGATAAAACCGACACTGAAGGTGGCGACCGACAGCAGCAGGCTGACCCAGCCATCGGTTGCCGGAAAGAAAGCGCGGCCGATCATCACGGCGAAGAAGGCGTAGGTCGTGAAATCGTAGAATTCCAGGGCGTTGCCGAGCACCGCAGCCGCGATGGCGTGGCGAGCCGAAGGATTGGCGGAAGACAGGGAAAGGTTCGGTGAGGAGGCCGTTGCCGGCGCGCTTGAAAGAACAATAGACATGATCTCATTCCTTGGCCGGTATATCCGACCTGCTCGCGGTATGAGGATGGCCAACCGCTTGTCGCGAGATCCATGCGGCGGACCGTAGCTCGATGTTTGAATAAGGCGGCCTGATCGCACCGGCCGCCTTGCGGTGATTGCAACGGCCGATTTGAAGTGGAATTGCGGTTGGCGACCGGTGAGCGGCCCAAAGCCAGCTCACCGGCATCGCTCGATGCATTACGCGGCCAGACGCGTCTCGACCGGGATCGCCTTTTGCACGGCGTCCGCCGCCAGTTGCGCCGTCGCGGCTGAAAGAGTCCAACCGAGGTGACCATGTCCGGTATTATAGAAGATGCCGGGACGCTTGCCGGAACCCACGCGCGGCAACATTCCGGGCATCATCGGCCGTAAACCACTCCAGGCGACGACACGATCGGTAGCCACGTTCGGAAACTGCTCGCGCGTCCAATCGACCAGCGGCTTGATCCGATCATGGCGGATGTCGCGGTTGAAGCCGTTGAACTCCGCCGTTCCCGCCACCCGAAACCGATCGCGGCCGAGCCGGCTGGTCACGATCTTGGTGGCATCATCAAGAATGCTCACGGTCGGCGCCGCATCCTGGCTCTCGGCCGTATAAAGCTGAACCGTGATCGAATAGCCCTTGACCGGATAGATGTTCAGCCGGTCGCCCAGCGCCGCGGCAAAGCGACGGCTCGCGGTGCCGGCACAGATCACGACGGCATCGACGTTGACAGGCTCCCAGTCTGCGACATCAGCGCCGCCATCGTCGCGCGCCACCGGAAGCCAGCCGATCCGGTAGCCTCCGCCCGACGCTGTGATGTCTTCCACCTCGGCATCGTAATAGAACTGGGCGCCACGCCGGCGACAGGCATCGGCGAGACCGCGCGTGAATTTGTGAATATCGCCGGTCGAGTCGGACGGCGTGAAGAATCCGCCATAATAGGTGCCCTTCAGCGTCGGTTCGATCTGACGAATTTCCTCCACCGTGACCGAGCGTCGATCGAGACCGCCCCTGTTAAGAAGGTCGTTGACCTTCATCGCCTTTTCGAAGCCGGCCTGGTCACGATAAAAATGCAGAATTCCGCGGTTCTGCAGGTCGAACTGGATGTTCTCCCGTTCCGCCATCGCAGCCAGGTACTTGCGCGCCACGATCGCCAATTTAACGGTATCGATCGTGTTCTTCTCGTAGTTGGCGATGTTGGCAATGAACTCTGCCATCCAGGAATACTTGTGCCAGCCCGGCAACGGATTCATGAGAAGCGGGGCATCGCGCCGCATCATCCACTTCAAGCCCTGGAGTATGGTTGAGAACTTGTTCCAGACCTCGGCATTGCTGGCGGAAAGCTGGCCGCCGTTGGCGAACGATGTTTCCATGCCGGCGTAGCGATGCTGATCAAAAACAGTGACAGCATAACCACGCTCGAGCAAGGCATAGGCCGTCGTCACGCCAGTGATACCGGCGCCGATAATAGCTATATGTTTCATGTAAGAAGGTCCCTGAGACTAGAGCTGCGAAAATGCCGAACAACATGTTCGGCTCGACAGCCCCATCTGTCTCGGTACCTGAGAGTTTCAGCCCGTCGCCATCGGCGACGGGAGTTCCCCTTCGGTGGACGCTCTATTTCAAGCGTCGCTCTCCAGATTGTCCAGGTAACACGGTTCTTGATGCCTGAGAGTTTCCGGGGCGGTTGCTCCGTCGGCGCCGAGATGCCTCGCAGCATCCCGATCTCTCCCGCAATACCTTAATTGACAAGACGAGCTATACCCTTCGACACGTTCGTTCACAAGCGGAGCGTTGCTGAAACAAATGGCATGGATGGTCTAAAAATATGCAAACAAGTTAATCTCAAAACAAAGCGGACGGATCTCTGCTCCTGACGCTTGTTGAGCGTACCGCGACAGTTCTGGTCTAACCTCGCCTCGGCGACCTAGAAGTCCACCCGGCATCACGAGCTTTTTTGGCGCTTCCGCGCCGAGCTTTCCCTGCAGCATCCGAACCCAAAAAATGGTCGGGATGAGCATGCGAGATTAAAACCGTCCTCAAGGTCTTTCCCGACTGCGCGATCATGTCCGCCAGCTTGCCGGCTTCAATACGAAGTTGAACGACATCGAACAGCAGCGCCTCGTTGCGCCCGGTGACGAGATAGGAATTCGACCAGGCCCCCGCTTCTCTCGACGTGAATGGCGTGACCGAGAATTTTGGTTCGGCTGACATGGAATTCCTCTTAGGCGGACAAAGGAAGAGATTGGACCGTGCCGTCGGTCGCGATGTGCCAGACGCCATCGGTCCGGAAGGCGTCAGCGACGGCCAACGTGTTTTCGACGAAGCGGTATTTTGCGATGAGCCCGTCTTTCAATTCCGCGATGACGGCGTAGCCGACATCCGTGGTCCGGCCTGTCTAGAGCGCGCGAAGGCGAAACCAGCCAAATACCGCAGCTTTTTCACCGTCCGAGACGACGGTGCGGGGACCATAGGCCATTACCTCCAAGTTCTGATGAAGGCGGGCGAGAAAGGCCTTTACAGCCGCGCGTCCGCGATGGACGCCAAACCACGGAAAGACCTGCTGCAGATCGGGAGAAATCGAGGGCACCCCGCTGGCCGGGTCAGGGAAAACAACGCCATTCACCGTGTACTCGATGTCGGGATCGAAGAAGCGGTCAACCGCGGTTTCGTCCTTGCGGCTGACTGCCTCCAGATACTGTGAAATCAGGTCACCGCCCGAACACCGTGCTTGCTTTGGACCGCTCATGACGCTCCTCGGTTGCTGCGGGATCTTGAGTAGTGCTGCTTTCAGCCGTCCGGCTGGCTGGCTTGCGGCTACCACGTCAAATGGTCTTCGGCGGGCGGGGTCACCGTGGCCCAGCGTTCCGCGATCTTTGCGCCTTCGAAGCGCCAGAGCACAAAGCCGTGCATTTGCATCTTTTTACCCGAGGATGGATCGGTCCAGCGCCAGATATTTCGGCAGATGACCCGGTCGTTCTCCGCAATCATCTCTCGGATTGTGAGGTGAAGGTCCGGCATGGCCTTGTACATGCCGAGCATCATGGCTTCGTCGCCCTTGGCGTCCGTGGGCTGTCCACCTGGCCCGTCGTGATCAAGAAAGTCCGGTGACATGTTCTGGAAGATCACGTCCGCCCGGCGATTGTTGACGAAGTCCTCAAAATGACGCCGGACGAAATCTTTCATTTCAGCCGGCGTTAGATGGGTTGGCATGGTTTCATGTCTCCTGTCCGGTGTTTCATTTGCGGCGGGCGTCTCTTGCGCGCGCGCTTAGCGTCATCGCCTTGACTAGCGCGGCGATCCGGAGCCACGCTATAGCCGGAAAAATTTTTTATACCCAGCGTCCAACCGCGAGGGATTGCCGATGAATGAGTTTACCGGGCGCACCGATGCGATGTCGGACGTACTGGAACTCGTCCGGCCGGTTCCCGCCGCGGAAGCAGTTTCGGACCAAGACCATGGCGGTGTCATCCGGCGCGTCGGGATCGAGGGTCGGCACGGGCATCCGCTCGAGTGGTTGAGACTGACAACCCAGTTCCTCGCTGACGAAGCGCGCAATCCAAAACCGGCGACCGCCATAACGATCGGGCGGCTGATCGAAATCCTTTTTATTCAGGCCGTCCGCGAATGGGGCGGAAAAAGCAACAACAGTCTTGGCTGGCTGAGTGGATTAAAAGACCCCGCCATCGGGCGTGCCCTGACAGCTATTCACAACGATCCCGCGCGCAAATGGACACTGGCTGACTTGGCGGAGCGCGCCAGCCTCTCCCGCTCGGCCTTCGCCGTGCGTTTTGCCGAGGTCGCGGGTCAAACTCCGCTCAGGTATCTCACCCTTTGGCGGCTTGGTCTTGCAGCCGATCAACTTCGCAGTGGAACGGCAGCCATCGCCGAAATTGCCGAGAACGTCGGTTACGCATCTGAATCGGCGCTCACCCGTGCCTTCAAGGCCCAATACGGAACGACGCCCGCTACGTTCCGCCGTAAGAGGTGACGGCGCCCTTCCATGCGGGCAGACACCGGGCGGTCAGAACGACGCGATCAAGAGTTTCGACGACTTCATTCGGTGGAGCATCGGCTTCGCGGCGCCTATCAAAAATAGCTCGGGGCCGTCAAGGTCGTCTCATCGGCCACGGAATAGGGGTTCGGGTTCATTGAGGCCAGCGACGGCGAGATCCACCGCGGCCGCCCTCCGAACGTCTGTGCTCAATTCTCTTAATCTTCGACTTCCAGGTGAGCCGAAGACTACGTGGCCGTTCCGCGACCCAGCCTATACCGCACCGAGGCGCCATCACGGTCTTGCACTAACCATCGGGCGTTGAGCCAGCTCGCCGCAAGAATGGCCGCGTTGGCCACCAAGCCGCCGGCAATGACATCAACTCCGTAATGCCCTCCTGAGATCGGCGTGCTCAAGATCATCAACCCGTTTACAATGACCGTCGGTGATCGAACGTAGCGAGCGGGCCAGAGCGCCCATACGAACAGGATCGCGCTCGTGGTATGGAAACTCGGAAATGTAATCAGTCCTTCAAGGTTGTTCAGACGAATGCTCGTCAACGTTCCGGCGCGTAAAGAATTTTGTGTTTCAGTGTGGTTGAACGAATCCACAGCAGGAATGACTGCCGCGATCAAGGCGGTGCATATCATGGATATAGCGAGCGCCAATACAAACTGCTGCAAGCGCGGTAGCCGCCCGGTCAAAACCAAAATGAACGGCACCAGGGCCGTCTGGGGTTGGATTGTGGCATAGGCTGCGTCCAGAATGAAACGAAGCCCAGGCTTGGACTCCACCAAGGCTTGATAGGCTTGCCGATCAAAACCCATCCACCGGTCAGCGGCATATAACTCCGGATCGCGAAACGGTAACCCGACTGCGGTCGCTGCGTAGGTCAGCATGATCCCCGCGAGCAAGACCAAGAACAGCTGGCCTACTGTCGTCATTGCATTGGCCAATGGCACGTCGCGACGTATCGTGGAATAAAACCATGTGACAGCCACGTAGGCGAAACTAGCCGCGATCAAGGAGGGGTTACTGGTAATATCAATTCTGATTCGTAACAGCAGGAAACCGAATGTTGCGATCGCCGTCATGACCACAATCAGCAACCAGAGCAAACGTGCTGTAGATGCCTCTGCGGAGGCATAAGGCCGATTGTCAGCAGCACGAACGGCGCTTGCGATGCCTTGATCGCCTGGGTGCGAAATCATCTCCGTATTTTTACGTACCAAATCTTAAGGGAAACTTAGCGTGATTGCTCGCCCGCAGTGGCGCACCCCGTGAGAAAGGGCTCATTGTGCCCACTGCGGCTGGGCCTCGTAGTGGACGGGGCGCCCAACAAGGCATGCCTTTTCTAAGGCCTCGGCGCTGATAAGCTCGATCCCGATGGGATTATCCGCTCCGGCATGCTTGAAACCCTGACTGGACAGGAACCGGGTTTTGCGCGACGGCGACGGCATCGGGGTGCCCGGTCGAGCAAATTGGGACCTCCGCACCCCCGACGCAGTGTTTTCGGGCTTCGACAATTTGCAGAATATAGCAATAATTTCAGTTATTTATCCGATACAAGGTCCTTGCGTCGTCGCTACCTTCGGCCCCGGCCAAGGCATCATTGGGTCGATTATGCAATTGGCCGAAGCGGTCGCTACTTGCAGGATTGCAGCAATGCGGTCACCATCCACACCGGTTCAAACAAGAAGACGGCAGTGCAGGCAAACCCACCACGGAATTTGGAATGCTGTCACAACCGCCAGATCAAATGGAGGAAATTATGCGAGAACTGACGCCGGAAACAATGACGGATGCGGTGCTCGACCAGATGGCGACGACACCCGACCCACGGATGCGGGAGGTGATGGCAGCCGCAGTCAAGCACCTGCATGCCTTTGCCCGGGAAATCAACCTGACCCCCGGCGAATGGATCAAGGGCATCGAATTCCTGACCGCGGTCGGCAAGATGTGCACGCCGGAGCGGCAGGAATTCATTTTGCTGTCGGATACCCTGGGCCTGTCGGCGCTCGTCAACGGGATGCACGACAACACCGCGATCGAGGAAGGCACCCACACCAGCCTGCTCGGCCCGTTCTACCGCGAGACCGCGCCCAGACTGGCGGCGGGCAGCCAGATCGCCCGCAAGGTGAAGCCAGGCACCGAGTGCGCGCTTTACGGGCGCGTCACCGATGTCCACGGCAAACCGCTCGCCAATGCCACCGTATCGATCTGGCAGACCGGCGCCGATGGTCTCTACGACATCCAGGAAAGTGCCACGCAGGTTGATTACCGCGGCATCTTCACGACCGATGCGGAGGGCGTCTACGTGCTGCGTACCGTCAAGCCGGTCGGGTATTCCATCCCGATGGACGGCCCGGTCGGTAGCATGGTGAAGGCGCAGGCGCGACATGGCATGCGGCCGGCTCACATTCACTTCCTGGTCGGTGCACCCGGTTATCGCGAATTAGTCACGGCGCTCTACCTGCGCGACGATCCGCACCTCGCCGACGACGTCGTGTTCGGCTCTTCGGGTGACCTCGCCGTCGACCTCGATGCGAATGACCCGGGTTGCCCCATTAAAGGGCTGCCGAGCATCCGCTTCGATCTGCGGTTGTCGCGCGAAGGGGCTGCCGACAAGACCAGCGGTCGCGTCGGCGCCGACCCGGCCGCGATCGTGAAACAGCCGGCATTGACCTGACGTCAGCAATCGCCCTGCGATGGTGCCGCCGGCGCGTCACTTGCGCCAGACTGCGCGTTCGCATCGGCGTCGCGGCGAGATACGGCCTGTGAGGGCTTCCCCTGGAGCCCCACGCGAGAGTCCTATTGTGGCCGGGGCCGCTTTGGTTCTAACGTAGACCGCAACGAGCCGAGACCGTTCCGGGCGCAATAATCGGGCGAAGAACCCGAATGACCGCGGGCGATCATGAGCAGGATTGAAACATAGGTTTGGGAGGAATTATGAAACGCAGAACCCTTCTCGGCGGTGCGGTCGCCGTAGCCGCCTTTGGGCGGACCTCGGGCCTCTTCGCCCAGCAGCCGCCGATCAAGATCGGCATGAGCATGGCGCAGACCGGCGGCCTCGCGGGCGGCGGCAAGGCCTCGCTGCTTGGCATCGAGATCTGGCGCGACGACGTCAACGCCAAAGGCGGCCTGCTCGGCCGCAAGGTCGAACTGGTCGTCTATGACGACAAATCGAGCGCTTCGGAAACCCCGGCGATCTACTCGAAGCTATTGGATGTCGACAAGGTCGATCTGTTGTTCGCGCCCTATGCAACGGTGCCGACCGCGCCGATCCTGCCGCTCGTCAAGCAGCGCGGCCTGCTGCTGATCGGCAACTTCTCGTTTCAGGTCAACAGCAAGATACGCCATGACATGTGGTTCAACAATGCGCCGTGGGGGCCGGCCGACAGCTGGGCGACGGCGTTCCTGGATATCGGCGCCAAGGCCGGCGGCAAGACCATCGCGCTGCTCACAGCGGACCAGGAGTTCGCCCAGAACCTGGCGGTGACCGCGAGGGATGTCGCCAAGAAGCGCGACATGCCGATCGTGTTCGACCAGGCTTATCCTCCCAACACGGTGGAATTCTCCAGCATCATCGGCGCGCTCAACGCCTCCAAGCCCGACATCGTCTATGTCGCGTCCTATCCGCCGGATTCGGCCGGAATTCTTCGCGCCGTCAACGAGATCGGAATCGCCGACGGCGTCAAGATTTTCGGCGGCGGCATGGTCGGCCTGCAATTCGCCGCCGTCATGACCAGCCTGGGTTCGCTGCTCAACGGCGTCGTCAACTACAATACCTGGCTGCCGGAACCCAGCATGTATTACGATGGGACCAAGGCGTTCTTCGAGGCCTATACCAAACGGGCCATCGAAGCCAAGGTCGACCCGCTCGGCTACTATCTGGCGCCGTTCGGCTACGCCTCGGGACAACTGATCGAGCAGGCCATCACTGCGACCGGCTCGCTCGACCAGAAGGCTCTGGCCCAATATCTGCGTGACCACGAGCACAAGACCATCGTTGGCCCGATCGCGTTTTCGGCCGACGGCGAGCGCAAGGAAACTGCGACCCTGATGGCGCAGTTCCGCGGTGTCGTGGACAAGAACGTCGAGCAGTTTCGCAGCTCGGGCAAGCAGGTCATCCTGTTCCCGAATAAACTGAAATCCGGCGATCTCGTCAGTCCCTTTGAAGTCGCCCGCAAATAGCCTCGCGGTTTTCTCTCGACCGATGGCGCGGCTCGCCCGGATCGTGGCAAATACCTGCCACGCCCGCCGATCGCATCACCGGTCGCGCGCCAAGCGCGGCAGCCATGGCTCAAGAGCGGCGGCTTGAAGAAGGTTCAAGGGGGACCTGACGTGCTTTCAATGAACTTGCTGCTCGACGCGGTGGTGCTCGGGACACTGCTCGGCTGCTTCTATGCGGCCGTTAGCCTTGGCCTGTCGGTTTCGTTCGGCCTGCTCGACGTTCCCAACGTCGCCCATCCCGCCTTTCTGGTGGCGGCTTCCTACGGCGTGGTCTTCCTCAACGACCAGTTTGATATCGACCCGCTGCTGGCGGGGCTGTTGATCACGCCGCTCTTGTTCGTGTTCGGTCTCTTCGCCTACCGGCTATACTACGAGACCTTCGAACGACGCGGCAGCGATGCCGGCGTGCGCGGCATCGCGTTCTTCTTCGGCATCGCCTTCATTATCGAAGTGCTGATCATCCTGCAGTTCGGCGTCGACCAGCGCTCGGTCAGCGCCTCCTATATCGGCAAAGCCTGGCGGATCGGCGAGATGCGGATCCCGCTGCGGATGCTGGTCGCGTTCGCGGTCGCCGCCGGGCTGACGATCCTGTTGGCGCTGTATTTGTCGCGAACCTTCATGGGCCGCGCGATCCGCGCAGTCGCCCAGGATGAGGAGGCGCTGCGACTAATGGGCGCCAACCCGGTCTGGATCAAGCAATGGGCGTTCGGCATTGCCACGGCCGTGCTTGGGATCGCAGGCGCCCTGCTCGTGATCGTCGCTCCGATCGAACCGACGCTTGACCGCGCCTATATCGGACGGACCTTCTGCGTCGTGGTCATGGCGGGGCTCGGCAGTATCTCCGGCACGCTGCTGGCCGCCATTATCCTGGGGGTCGCCGAAGAGATCGTCGTGACCCTGTTCGGCGCTTCCTGGGCGCCGGCCATTTCGTTCGCGATGCTGCTCGGCGTGCTGGCGATCCGGCCGCAGGGCCTGCTCGGCAGGCGCTCATGAGTCGCAGCAGCCTGCCGTTCTGGATCGGCGTGGCCCTGTTTCTCGTCGCCGCCGCGGGGATGACTCAGGTCATCGTCAACGAATATCCATTCTTTGCCGCCTACGGCATCCTGCAGTTCGTCGTGCTCGCCGTGGCCTGGAGCATCCTCGGCGGCTATGCCGGCTATGTCAATTTCGGCACCAGCGCATTCTTCGGCGTGGGCGTCTACACCGCCGTATTCCTGACCAAGGCGATCGGGGTGCCGCTGGCGGTGCAGATCGCGGCCGCCGCGATCATCGGTGCCTTCCTGGGTTTCGCCGTGGGCCTTCTGACCCTGCGGATGCAGGGGATCTTCTTCTCGATCGCGACCATCGCTATGACGATCATCATCGAGACCTCGGTGACGAATTGGCGATTCGTCGGCGGCGCGGCCGGCATCCAGTTGCAGCGGCCACCCGTCATGCCGCCCTTCGGCAGCTACATGCAGATGCTGTTCTTCGTTCAGGCGCTGCTGGCGGTGCTGGCCATTGCGGTCGCGCGCTACATCCAGGGCTCGTGGATCGGCCGTGGGCTGCAGGCGCTCAAGGACGACGAACTCGCCGCCGAGTGCAGCGGGGTGCCGACCTTGCGGCTGAAGCTGATGGCGTGTGTGATATCAGGCGCGCTGATGTGCGCGGCCGGCGCCCCCGCCGCGATGTACCTGCAATACGCGGACCCCTCGTCCGCCTTCAATCTGAATTATTCGGTCTCGGTACTGGCGATGTCGCTGATCGGCGGCACCGCGCATTGGGCCGGCCCGGTCCTCGGCGCCATCCTGTTGGGCGCGACGCAGCAGGCGCTGGCGGTGACTATCTCATCGGAAGTGAACGTGTTGGTGCTTGGTGTCATGCTGGTGCTGTTCGTGGTGGCGGCCCCGGAGGGCTTGATCGGCCTGATCCGGCGGGGTGTTGGCCGTCGCAAGGGGGACAAGGCATGACGTCCGCCGATGGAGCCGGGATGCCTTTGCTGCGGATCGGCGCATTGACAAAACGGTTCGGCGGCTTCACCGCCCTGGACAATGTCAGCGTCGATATTCCCTCCGGCGAGCGCTTCGGCCTGATCGGCCCGAATGGCTCGGGCAAGACGACGCTGATCCATTGCATTTCCGGCGCGTTCCGAACCGAGGCCGGCACCGTGGTATTCCGTGGCGAGGATATCACGCGGTTGCCGCCGTACTTGCGCACCCGTCGCGGCATTGCCCGCAGCTTCCAGATCCCGCGGCCGTTCAAAAGCATGACGGTGGTCGAAAACCTGATGGTCGCACTTGACTTCGCGACCGCAGCCGACGACCTGCTCTCGAGCGCGCAACGGCGCGACGCCGCGATGTCGATCCTGACGCGGATGGGCCTTGAGTCCAAGGCGGACGTGTCGACCACGAGGCTCAGCCAGGTCGAACTGCGCAAGATGGAACTGGCGCGCGCGATGGCGACGCGCCCGAAGCTTCTGATTTCCGACGAGGCCATGGCCGGCCTCTCCCACTCCGAAGTCGATGAGGTGCTTGATCTGCTCATGAGCCTGGCGGGCCAGGACATGACCATCATCATGATCGAACACATCATGCAGGCCGTGATGCGCTTCTCGCAACGTGTGATGTGCCTCGACGCTGGCAGGATCATTGCCATCGGCGCGCCGGCCGAGGTGATGGCCGACCAGCGGGTACAGGAGGCCTACCTTGGCACTTAGCCTCGCGATTCAAGACCTCGATGCGGGTTACGGCGCCGTCAAGGCGCTGCGCGGCGTCACGCTGCATATCGAGAGCGGCGAGACCGTCGCCTTGCTCGGCACCAACGGCAACGGCAAGAGCACGCTGATGAAATGCATCGCCGGCCTGGTTCGTCCGCGCCGCGGCGCCATCTCGCTTTCGATCGACGGCAGCGCGCATGACCTGACCCGGCTGCCGCCCGAGGCGATCGTCGATCTCGGCGTAGCGCTGGTTCCCGAGGGGCGGCGCTTATTTCCAAGGCTGACGGTCGCGGAAAATCTGATGCTCGGCGCCTTCCGCCCGGCCGCCCGCCGCGACATCGATCGCAACCTTGCGCTCGCCTACGAGACCTTCCCGGCCTTGCTGGAGCGGCGCAAGCAGCTTGCGGGCACCATGTCAGGCGGACAACAACAGATGCTGGCCATCGCGCGAGCGCTGATGTCCTCGCCGCGGCTGTTATTGGTCGACGAGCCTTCGGTCGGCCTGTCGCCGCTTCTGGTATCGCAGACCATCAGCAAGATCGGTGAACTCAGCCGGCGGGCCGGGTTGACGGTGCTGATGGCCGAACAAAACTTCAATCAGGCCATCCGCATCGCCGATCGCGGCTACATCATCGTCCATGGCGAGATCGTGGTCGCCGCGGCCTCGGTCGACGAGCTGCGCGGCAACGACATCGTCAAGCGGCTCTATCTCGGCGGTGTGGCGTAAGGGCGCAAATCAGCTTGCTCCCCATCCTCATCCTGAGTTCCCCATCGGCGCGGCCGACCCACTGCGCATGAAACCGGTGGGATGAGCCCCTCATGGTTTGAGACGGCGCCACCCCCAGCTGTCGTCGCCCGGCTTGACCAGGCTTGACCGGGCGATCCAGTATTCCAGAGAAACTTGTGATGAATTGAGGGGCCGCGGCGTACTGGGTCGCCCGGTCAAGCCCTACGAGATTCACACATTTGTTTGGAGCCTCCAGCCGCGAAGCATGGCCCTGAGAGATTGCAGCCCCTGCATCATTACGATCGGTCCCGGTTTGCCGTAGT